>OCTW013423031.1_pt1 | contig 56682 bp, 52 predicted proteins | sample 1539671 | NCBI WGS metagenome assembly OCTW01 (sample SAMN02144230, study PRJEB22623) | gut metagenome | biome: sheep rumen | host: Ovis aries | place: New Zealand | reverse complement strand
GATGAACCAACATACAATGCCGGTGCCGTGTTGCGTGCAATGAGGTTACCGGCAAGGACTGTGAGCGAACCGCCTGTAATGTTAACTGCATACGAGCCAGAATTAATCAGCGCACCATTTTGGCCTTTGCTGCTGTCAGTGATGGTCAGGTTAGCACCGCTTACAAGTATTGTTGTCTGATTGGTGTTGCTGATGGTGTCGCCGTTAAGGTCAAGGGTGAACGTACCGCTTGAAAGTGTGATGTATGCATTATAACCATTCGGTATGGTATAGTTGTTCATCAGCCTCAGCGTTGCATTGTCTTCAGCCGTGCACTGCTGCGCTGCCGTAAAGGCGGTGTTGAAGCTATAGTAGTTGGTATCTTCACCATTCTTCGTCAGCACTGCCTTGACTGATGCTTGTTTCACGATAACGGTATCAGTGGATAGTTCTGCGAATATAGGCATATTGGTATAGTCTTCCAGTTCCTTGCCTGTGCGAAGGTTGTAGTAAGAGTAATCAGGTGCCAATGCAGACTTGCCAGGTGTATAAAGGCGGGAAATTCCACTCGTTGCATAGTACTTACCGCCGCTGATGGCGAGAGATGTGCATGACGATGATGTCAGCACGGCAAAGCCACTACCTATAAAGGTACCACCTGTGATGGTCAGCGAACCACTTTGGGCGTTCACTCCATGTGAACTGCCGTTGATTACGGCTCCTGTGCCGTTTGTACTGCTGTCGTGAATGGTCACGTCGCCGCCAGCAACGAGAATTACCTGAGAGTTGTTAGTAGTCAGCGTGTCGCCGTTGAGGTCGAGCGTCAACGTACCATTGCTGATTTTCATATATGCATCAGGACCTGTCATCATCACCTTAGGAACCACAAGGCGCGCAGCACAAGTGTTGCCCTCGTTGGTGTACTTAGCTACATAGAGTGCGTTGCCATAGTTGGCAATGTCGAATGTCAGCACACCGCCTGTTATCTGGCTCTCAGGTGTCTGGTATGCACCGCAGACCTCGCAGATGCCGTTGCCATACACATGGTCGTGGTTTGGCTCTGCATGCAGATTGTGGTTGGCATACTGCAGCGAGTCGTCGAAACACATATAGCCTTTCCATACAGAATACAAAGTTGTTGGCCTTGGGAAAACCTCGGCAGGCGCATAATCATTGCCCAGGAACTGGCCCCATACAGAGGTTTCGTCCACCTTCTCGCCGTTGAGCAGCCATGCCATTTCGCCACTGGCAAACTGCTCAGCGGTCTTGCTGATTACAGTAGGATGTTCTGTCTCCTGCTGGTCTGCCACATTGCTGAGGTAGTAGCAGTTGGCAAGGGTGCCTTCATTATATCCTACTACTTTGCCGTATCTTTCCGAATCAGTTGTTTCAGCCTTCACCGTAGCACGGCTATAGCAATTCTTAATAACACCGTTGCTGGCATTGAAACCTACTAAACCACCAACATTGCTGTTTCCCTTCACAGTGGCAAGGCTGAGGCTGTTCTCTACGATGCCGGCATTATGAGCCACAATGCCGCCGACTGTAATGTCTCCTTCAAAATAGCTGTCCTCGATGTAAATCCGAGTGACAGTACCATTGTTATTGTTGAAAAGTCCCACACCACCGTACAGACCTTTGATTGTATGACCAGCTCCATTGAATACGCCTTGGTAGTTGTCTATCGGAGTCCACGCAAGGAAGTTACTGCCGTCGCCGTTCAGTTCTCCTTCGTCGGTCAGGACGTTGCTGTTGACGGTGATATCATCAAATACTTCTGCATTAAACGGATAGCCTTCATCAGAAGGATCTCCATTGTTTACCTTGTCAGCAAACCAGTAGAGTTGGCCGACATTATAAATATAGAAGCAGTTCTCCTCATCGTCGTATTCTGCAGGCATATATATATTGTATAGGGCCTTGTTACATACGGCGCACTGACCGAATCCGTTGTTGTCGTAATTGCCAGTAAACTCATGTTGCGATGGATCAGCAGGAATCACCCAGCTGTTTTCCTCCATCTCGTTCTCGGCGGCGGCATCGCTGAAGTAATGGTGGCAGATGCTGCACTCGTAGTAAAGTGTATTGCCGTCATCACCGCAGGTATTAGGCGCAGCTGCATGCTCTATCAATTGGTGGGAGCAGGCACTGGTAGGGATAATCCACTCACCATCGGCATACCTCTGGATTATGCTTTTTTTGCCGATTTCATCGGCAGCGTAGAGCATCTGCGAGGTACTGTTCTTGTATAAGTTGCCATAGGGAATGTCATTACTCGATGACGTTCCCTCGCCAACAGTAACAGTTTCCACCGCTGCCCGCATAATCTGCGGGCTTAACACCATCATGACTGTTGCCATGAGCAGTGTGAGAAAAAAGTTTCTTTGTTGCATTTGTTATTTGTTATTTGGTATATATTATCCTTTTAGCTATCTTGTCATGACATCCTCTGCAGCATTGGTTGCCGACTCTATGGCGTTGCCGTATTCGGCTACGGAGTAGAACAAGAAGCAGAACACGCAGATGCCTGCCGCCATGAGTGCGGTGAAAGGCATGATGTCATGAGGGAAGCAAGCCGTGATGACTATGCTGCCTATGCCGAATCCCACGATGAGATGGCAGCCTATGACGAAAGAGTGGTGGCTGGCAAGCACCGTGCGCTTGGTCTCTAATGTCCACCACTTAGGCGCACCGTCGTTTACCGGCATCTGCTCAAGGCTGCGACGCACGGAGAAGTAGGTGCGGTAGAAGGTGTATGTTATAAACAGGGCATGTGCGAAGAACATGCTGAAGGTGCAGGTAAGTATGAACAGTTCATTAGGCACAATGCGCATCTCATAGTTGGCCACTGCCGTCCAGTAACAGATGAGGCCGAGGGCAAGGATGGAAAGGTCGCGCACAACTATCTTCCTCGTAAGGTACTGGGGACGCATCAGTGAGATGTGGCTCCAACCGAAGAGCACGCCGCCTGAATGGAAGTATGATACTGAGAGTGCCGACGCCACTACGGGACACGCGGTGCGCAGCTGGTAATAGGCGTGTATGCAGAAACCTATGCCGAAGATGACATAGTTGAGAGCTATGAAACGTCGTGAGCGCAGGTACATGTCATAGTTGCGATACATATAGTTGTTATGCAACAATACGAAGGCAATCATGATGTTGACTGCTCCCGCAAGATAAAGCACAGTTTGATAAAGTTGAAGTTCCATTTTTATAGGTGTATTCCAGAATTTCACTGCAAAGGTATAATTTTTTCATGGAATAAGGTGTGTAATTTTCAACAATGGTGTGTAATTTTCGACAATAAGGTGTGTAAATTTCCGAAAATTTACACACCTTTTTTCTTTCGTATCTCAAAGAAAAACAGTACCTTTGTAGGAGTTTTAGAGAAAAAAAGGAAAAAGATACATTTTTTTAATGGGGAACATGCAATTTACAGCCATAGTGCTTATGTCATTGCTGACTATGAAACTGCTGTTGCTGCCCGGAAGGGTGGCAACTAATGCCGTTTTGAACAGGTCGCGATGGCTGATGGTTGTAAGTATAGCATTGCTTGGTGTGCAGTTCCTTTTACAATTGTCATTGGGACTGCGTACGTTGGGAATTACGCAGGCTGTGATGGTAAACCTCATATTCTTCATTCCATGTTCATGGCTGATGTCGCTGGCGGTGCTTTACCTGCAGCAACAGGGACGCGTTACTATAGTTGAGAAATATATCGGTGTGGTTATATGGATTGTTGTACTGGCGGCGATGGGTATTGCCGCTGCCGTTGATGGTCAGCCGTTGATGGCAGGGACGACGGAAATACGCAATGCAGAGATAATATCCTCATGCCTCTATGCCGGCATGCAGGGATACTATGCCTATAAGCAGGCTACAAACGTGCGCGCCATGAGTAATGCCCTGCACAACTACTTTGACCGCAACCAAGACAATATGCTGAGGTGGATGCAGATGAGTATCTTCATACTGGTGATTCTGGCGCTGATGGTGCCCGCCCTGATATTCATACACAGTGTGTGGCTGGCGGTATTCGGTGTGTTCTTCTGCTTCGGCATCTTCTATCTTGTTGACAGTTTCTGCAGCTATGCTGTCAGCTCTGCACCGGGAAAGGTGAGGGAGGCAGAGCGGAGTGAGGAACTCTCCAACGCCGTGGGTGAAGAGAACGGAATGGAAGAGGATGCAGAGGCAATGGAGAGAGTGACACAACTTGTGGAGCGCTGGCTGGAGAAAGACCGGTATCTGAGGAACGGCATGAAACTGCCTGACGCCGCAAGGGGCATAGGCATACCGCAGTATCAGTTGAAGGCGTGGCTGCGCTGTAACAACATGAAATACAGTGAGTGGATAGCTAACCTGCGCATAGAGGAGGCAAAGCGAATACTGCGTGAGCATCTGGACTGGAGTAATGAGACGATAGCACAGCACTGCGGATTCAACGACCGCAGCTATTTCCACAAGAAGTTCAAGGAGGTGGTGGGCATGTCGCCGGCTGACTACCAGGTGAGTGTAGGAGTACAAAAAGAATGATAAAAGATAGACAATGATATGAGAAATACGTTATTATACTTGATGCTGGCAATGGCCTTGGTGTCATGCGGCAGCAAACAGAAGCAGGCTGTTACAGCTGATGATGAGCCGATACTCGTGGGACCGACGTTTAACGAGGATTCCGCTCTCGCATTATGTGCGAAGCAGTGTGAGTTTGGTCCTCGTACCATGAACAGCGAGGCACATGAGAAGTGTGGTGCATGGATTGTTGACAAGTTCAAGCAGTATGGTTGTGACGTTACCCTGCAGAAGGCAGACCTGAAGGGATGGGACGGTACTACGTTACATTCCACGAACATCATAGCAAGCATAAACAAGGCTGCCAAGCGCAAAATGATAATCTGCGTACACTGGGACAGCCGTCCGTGGGCAGACAACGACCCTGACAGTACTAACTGGCGCAAGCCTGTGATGGCAGCTAATGATGCTGCCAGCGGTGTGGCGGTGATGCTTGAGCTGGCACGCGTGATACAGGAAGACAGTGTGAAACTGCCTTATGACATAGTCTTCGTATGCTTTGATGCAGAGGACTATGGCGCTCCGCAGTGGTCAGGTATAGAGGATGAGAAGTCATGGGCTCTCGGTGCACAGCATTTTGCAAAGAACCTGCCTGCAGCCTATGAGCACGGCATACTGCTCGACATGGTAGGCGGACAGGGCGCGTGCTTCTATCAGGAGGGTTTCTCAAAGCATTATGCGCAGGATGTTGTCGATGCAGTGTGGCAGTCGGCTGAGGATGCAGGCTATGGCTCATTCTTTACCCGACAGACCGGCGGCACCATCACTGATGACCACAAGCCGCTGATAGACGCAGGCATACCTACCATCGATATCATACCTTTCTATCCTGACTGCGAGCAGAGCGGGTTTGGTCCGACATGGCATACAGTCAACGATGATATGCAGCACCTTGACAAGGCTACCCTGAAGGCTGTAGGACAGACAGTGATACAATACTTATACACACGCCGTTGATACAGATGACAGAACAGACCGCAGCAATAACGCTGTCCTTGCTTGCCACGGGACGACTCGGCCTCACTGACGCTATGACGCTCTATGAGGCCGCTGGCTCGGCTCTCGCTGTCATGGAGAACCGCGGGGACGTGCGCAGCTTTGTGCCGGAGGCTACGGACAAGCTGTGCGACATTATGGCCTCGGACATGGCTCCGTTCGTCGGGAGGGCACAGCAGGAACAACAGTGGGCCGCTGATAATGGCGTGGGCATCATAATGATATCAGACAAGGACTACCCTGAGCGTCTGCGCAGCTGCCATGATGCCCCGTTGGTGCTATATACCAAGGGAAAGACAGACCTTAACGCGCAGTGCACACTTGCCGTGGTGGGTACGAGGAAATGCACCTCGTACGGCAAGGACGTGATAGAAAGTATCATGCACGACCTCAAGGAACTGTGTCCCTCGGTGCGTATAGTGAGCGGTCTGGCATACGGTGTTGACATCTGTGCACACCGTGCAGCGTTAAACGAGGACATTGTCACCGTGGGTGTAGTGGCACACGGGCATGACACCCTATATCCAGCCCTGCACCGTAATGATGCCAACAGGATGACGGAGCACGGCGGAGCAGTTATAACAGAGTATGTGCACGGCACACGTCCGGAAGCACGTAACTTCCTGCAGCGTAACCGTATCATAGCCGGACTGACAGACGCCACGCTTGTGGTGGAGAGCGCGTCACACGGCGGAGGACTGGTGACGGCACGTATAGCACAGGACTACGGCCGCGAGGTGTATGCCATACCCGGTCCGGTCGGCGCCCCTTACAGTGCCGGGTGTAACAACATGATACGCGACCAGAAAGCCCAGCTTGTGTCATCAGCGCAAGACATTGTTTCCATGATGAACTGGGAACAGCAGACGAAACTGCAGCAGGCACGTAAGGATGGCATAGAGCGCTCTCTGTTTAACGACCTTAGCAGTGACGAGCAGAAGATTGCCGATGCATTGCGCCAGAGCGGCGACCTGCCCCTCAGCGAATTACTCGCGATTACCACCCTGCCGGTGTCAGTGTTGCACTCCACGCTCTTCTCGCTTGAAATGCGTGGAATAATAAGGACAATGCCAGGAAACACATATCATTTTATCAGATAAAACGCAAGAAAAGGAAATTAAGGTTAAAATACAACCATAATTTCCTTTTTTTCTTTTCTGATGTGATATATTTTTTGTAATTTTGCACTCTTAACAATCATTATAATAGCAATTTATATTCACTATGATTCAGGTAAAAGTAATTAACAAAGGAAAGCAACCTTTACCAGCATACGCAACAGAACAGAGCGCCGGCATGGATCTGCGCGCCGATATAGAGCAGCCGGTGACGCTTAAGCCACTTGAGCGCAGGCTTATACCCACAGGCCTTCACATTGCCCTGCCACAGGGATATGAGGCACAGGTAAGACCACGTTCGGGCTTGGCACTGAAGCATGGTATCACCGTGCTCAATACCCCAGGCACCATCGACGCTGACTATCGCGGCGAGATAGGTGTGGTGCTGGTTAATCTCTCTAACGAGGACTTCGTGGTAAATCCTGGTGAGCGCGTGGCACAGATGGTCATAGCAAAGTATGAGCAGGCAGTGCTGCAGACTGTGGACACTCTTGACGAGACAGAGCGCGGCGAGGGTGGATACGGACATACCGGAGTGAAGTAATCGTGGATGAGAGACTGAAAGGATACGTGAAATGCAACGAATAGCAATAATATTACTCCTGATACTGGGCTGCGTCGCCGTCAACGCCACTGCCAATGATGACACTACAGACAAGAGATACAGATATCTGTATATAGAGGCGGTAAGGCAACAGGACCTGGGCAACTATGCGGTAGCCCTTGAGCTCTTCAGACGCTGCCATGACCTGAAACCCGATGCTGCAGAGACTAACTATGCGCTCGGCGTGTTCTATCTGGCACTTGACCGTGACACCCTCGGACTGCAATACCTGCGTGCCGCCGTGGACCGGGAGCCAGACAACAGCGAGTTTGCCGAGAGACTGGCGCAGACATATCTGTACCGCAACCGTATAGATGAGGCAACGACGGTATATGAGCAACTGTCAAGGGCATACGCCGACCGCACGGAGTACCTTGACATACTGATACGTATCTATGAGCGTCAGCGTGACTATCCCAAGCTGCTCGAGACACTTGACAGACTGGAGACACGCGAGGGACAGAGCGAGGAGATAACATTGGCTAAGATGCAGGTGCACTCGCTGAATGGTAATCAGGAGGGAGCCTACAAGGAGCTGAAAAGCCTTACCGATGCTCATCCCAACGATATGAACCTGCAGGTGATGATGGGTAACTGGCTGCAGGGCAATGGTAAGAGTGAGGAGGCTCTGCAGGTGTTTGAACGTGTGATGAGGGAGGAACCTACAAATGCCAAGGGACAGATGTCGCTGATGGACTACCACCGTGCACACGGTAATGTGGCAGCGGCAGACAGCATACTCTACAAGATGCTTGTAAACCCTTCCACAGAACCACAGCTGCGCGTCACACTGTTGCGTAACTGGGTGCAGGACAGTGAGCAGAACGGAGGTGACTCGCTGCGTATAATGGAACTGTTCAACCGTGTGCTCACGCTGCCGCAAACCACGTCGGAGGTGGCAGAGATGAGAGCTGCCTACCTTGTATTGAAGAATGCACCTGCCGACACGCTGCGGTCTGCATGGGAGAAGGTGCTGAGCATATCACCGGAGAACATATCGGCACGCCTGCAACTCGTCCAGATAATGTGGCAGGACAGCATTGACGACAATGTGATACGTGAGTGCCGCAAGGCTACGGAGTATATACCTGACGAGCCGGTGCTGTATTACTACCTCGGACTGGCACAGTATCTCAACGAACATTATGATGACGCACTGTCATCCCTGAGACGCGGGGTGGGGTGCATAAAGAAGGAAACCCCTGCCAACGTGTCGTCTGACCTCTATGGAATGTTGGGTGACCTGCTGCAGAAACTGCACCGCTCGGAGGAAGCCTATGTGGCATACGACAGCTGTCTGGTGTATGACCCCGACAAGGTGATGATACTCAATAACTACGCCTACTTCCTCTCATGCGAGCAGCGCGACCTGAAGAAGGCTGAGAAGATGAGCTACCGTGCCATCACCGCTGAGGCTAACAATGCCACATACCTTGACACCTACGCCTGGATACTGTATCAGCAGGGCAGGTATGACGAGGCGCGTATATACATAGACCGCGCACTTGAGAACGACACAGTGGATGCACAGCCTAACGGCGAGGTGCTGGAACACGCCGGAGACATATACTACCGCCTGGGACTCACAGAGGAGGCACTCTCCATGTGGCAGAAGGCTCTGCCGCTCGATGTGGAGGACAAGGCTTTGTTACAGAAGAAGATTAAACGTAAAAAGATAATAAAGAAGTAGGAAATGAAAAGAAGTATCATATCTGCGTCAGTTCTCTGTGCCATGTGTGCAGTGCTGATGACATCATGCGGTGCTGTGTCACAGTTCTCTAACTCGGGCACACGCAACACTTCTACTACTCAGCAGGGTAGCACCACCAAGACAACGGCATCTAAGGCACCGGTGTCGGCGGCTCAGGGCATAGACTATGTGAGAAAGGTTAATGACAATGCCGTATATACGAAGAACATCACGTCAAAGATAGACGTCACCATTAATTCCTCTGGCAAGGATATCAGCGTGAGCGGAAAACTGAACATGAGGCGCAATGAGGTGATACGCATAACACTGACACCGTTCGGACTGATGGAGGTGGGCAGACTGGAGTTTACGCCAGACTATGTACTGCTTATCAACCGTCTGGACAAGGAGTATGTGAAGGCCACATACAACGATGTTGACTTCCTCAAGGCTAACGGCCTTGACTTCTACTCCCTGCAAGCTCTCTTCTGGAACGAGCTCTTCCAGCCGGCGAAGAAGGAACTGACAGATACTGACCTTGCCATCTTCAATGCTGACATGGCACAGCAGGGCAGCCGCCATATCACGTTGACAGCAAGCAAGCTGTCAATGGACTGGACCACTGACGCTGCTAAGGCTCTCATCACTGAGGCGCTTATAACATACGCCAAGGGCACCACGCAGGCTTCTACGGTAAAGATGGAATATGGTGACTTTATGCCGATGGGCTCAAAGCGCTTCCCTACAAAGGAGAAGGTGACGTTCGCGTCAAAGTCCATGAGCACCGGCAAGATATCTCTTGAGCTGTTGCTTAACAAGATAAACAACGATGCAAACTGGGAACCGCGTACCACGGTGTCTGACAAGTTCAGACAGATAACCCCACAGCAGTTCTTTACAAAACTCGGAAAGATGTAATGCGCAGACTTACTCTCTACATAATATCATTGCTGCTCATATCCATGCCCGTGATGTCACAGACTAAGCGCACCACGGCGAAGTCGTCGGCTAAGACTACAAAGACCGCGACGACAAAGAAGGCCACGACAGCAAAGAAGACCACAACGGCAAAGAAGACAACGGCAAAGACCACTGCCAAACCTGCACAGAAACAGTCTGTGAGCAGCCTGCGTAGTGAGCAGGCGCGTATCAAGCAGAACATCAAGAAGCAGGAGCAGGCACTGAGGGCTAACAAAGCACAGGTGCAGAAGAAACTGCGTGACCTGGAGCGCATCAACGGCGACATGAGCCGTCAGCAGCACTCTATTGACTCCGTTAACCACGAGATACGACGCATTGACGGTGACATCAATATGCTCAACACGCAGTTGAATGAACTTGACCAGCAGTTGGCTGAGCGCAAGAGAAGCTATATCAAGTCCATGCGATACATGGCGAAGCAGCGCGGCATACAGAGCCAGCTGATGTTTGTGTTCTCTGCCAAGAACCTGTCAGAGATGTACCGTCGTTTGCGTTTCATGCGTGAGTATGCTGCCTTCCAGCGCACACAGGGTAAGACCTTGCAGCAGAAGCAGGCCCAGATAGACCAGAAGCGTGCGCAGCTCAATGTGGTGAAGGGCGAGAAGTCAACGGTGCTCTCAAAGGGACGCAGGGCCCATCAGGCTCTTGCCGCCAAGAAGGATGAGCAGCAGAAGATAGTCTCCTCGCTGCAGCACCAGCAGAAGACGATACAGGCGGTTATAGCTGACCAGAAGAAGAAGGACGCAGCGCTTAATGCGCAGATTGACCGTCTGGTGTCAGAGGAGGTGGAGCGCGCCCGTCAGCGTGCAGCCGCCGAGGCACAGAAGAAGGCAGACCAGGCTGAGTTGCAGAAGAAGCGTGCTGCCGAACTGGCGCGGCGTAAGGCTGAGGCTGAGGCAAAGGCTAAGGAGAACGAGAAGCGCATAGCTGCCGCCAAGGCTGCAGAGGAGAAGGCCAAGGCTGAGGCTCGTGAGGCTGCCAGGGCTGCCAAGGACAAGAAAGACCGTGAACTGGCGGAGCAGAGGGCCAAGGAGGCTGAGGCTGCGCGTATAGCGGCGGAGAGAAAGGCCAAGGCCGACAAGGAGAGGGCTGAGAAGGCCGTTGCCGAGGCTAAGAAGGAGTCTGCCAAGGTAAGCACCCTCTCTACCGTTGACAGACAGCTGAGCGGCACTTTTGAGGCTAATAAGGGCAAACTGCCGTCACCGCTTGTGGGAGGTAAGATAGTAAGCCACTACGGACAGCATACCGTGGAGGGACTGCCGGGAGTGGTGCTTGACAATAAGGGTATCAACATACTGGGCTCTGCAGGTGCCTCTGTACGTGCCATCTTCGACGGCGAGGTAAGTGCTGTGTTCAATGTGGGTGGCTCTATCGGTGTGTTGGTAAGACACGGTGCATACATATCAGTGTATTGTAACCTCAGGTCGGCAAGTGTATCTCGTGGTCAGAAGGTGAGTACTAGGCAGACCATAGGAACCGTGGGAGCTGACAATATACTGCAGTTCCAGTTGCGTAGGGAGCGTGACAAACTGAACCCGGAGCAGTGGCTGGCACGCTGATTTTTTAGGTGGTGGAAAAAGGCCGAATGACGATTTTGTCCTATTTTGGCATGGTCGTTACCCCCATTTTCCTTGCGATATTTCAAAACTTTTTACAACTGATTTCGTACAGCGAAATCTACGGAGGGTTGTAACTCGTTGATAATCAGTAGAAGATTATAATAAGGCATAGAGAAAGCATAGTTTTTGCGTCGCAAAAGCTATGCTTTTAGCTTGTAAAAGCTATCGTTTCTCAGTGTGAAAGCTATCACTTTACATGGTAAAAGCTATGCTTTTACGAAAAAAAGTGGTTGAAAAGAGCAAAAAAAGCATATTTTTCTTGTTTTTCGTGCCTCCTTTTCTCCTAGATTGCGTTTTTTAGTTGACAAAATTAAAAAGGCGAAATGACGAAAATGTCCTATTTGGGGGGTGTGGGTGCAGGACGGTGAAGAGTGGGTGAGAAAGGGTGTTGAATAGGGGTATGAGAGGAGTAAGGAAAATCAAAAAAGAGGATGTGCAGTGGTGCTCATCCTCTTTTTATCGTGGTTTTAATGAAAAATTGTTTTAATATATTGAAGCTAAGAAATTATTGTCAGTTTTGTTTTGTGTCGCTATTTACGTTAGTCTGCATTGCAGCCTGTGCGGTGTCTGTCTGTGCAACGGTGTTGCGATACTGCTTCATCTGCTCAAGCATCTCTATAGAGCGTGCCACCTCTTGCTGTTTCTCCTGCTCCTCGTTGCTGTAAGGCATCTGTGCTGCCTGTCCTATGGCGAGTACCACTGCTACAGAGGCTGCTGCTTTGTATAGTGGGCGCAGGCGGCTGTTCAGGCTTACCTTGCGTGCCTTTACCTTGTTGGTGTCAGCCTCTGCCGTCTCACCGATGATGGCAAGTATGCGGTTGTCAAAGTCCTCGCCCAGTGTCTCGTCTTGTTTGGACATCTGCTGCTCAAGGAAGAGCTGACGGTAACACAGGAGATGCATAGGCACCTTAGTGATGTCCTGCGAGAAGAACGCGCGCAATACTCTTTCCTCCTCGAGTGTCGTCTCACAGCTGAAGTAGCGTTCTATTAGTTGCTCTATGTATTTGTAGTCTAACATATATTTGTCAATAACTAAATTCTTCCTCCCCCTACATAGAGATGACGGATGGGACAGGGGAAAAGTTACACATGATAGTGTTAAACAATGTTAAGTTAATCGTAGGCTTCTTCATCCTCTGGTATATCCTCTTCTATCACGAGGTTGTCGATGATGAACTGTTGTCTTTCCATAGTGTTCTTTCCCATGTAGTAGGCAAGCAGTTTCTCCACCTCGTCGCTCTTTTGCAGTGTGACCTGCTCCAGGCGTATGTCTGGACCTATGAAGCCGGCAAACTCGTCAGGTGATATCTCGCCCAGTCCTTTGAATCGTGTAATCTCAGGGTCTGGACCGAGATCTGCTATTGCCTGCTGGCGCTCCTCGTCACTGTAACAGTAGCGTGTAATGTAGTCCTTTGGTTTCTCGCCACGCTCCTTGAGCTTCTCATCCTCTATTGCGATGACACCCTTTTTCTTGATCTTCGTGCGCTTGTTTCTTACACGGAACAATGGTGTCTGCAGTACATACACATGTCCCTTCTTTATCAAGTCGGGGAAGAACTGCAGGAAGAACGTTATGATGAGCAGGCGGATGTGCATACCATCCACATCGGCATCGGTAGCCACAATCACCTTGTTATAGCGTAGGTTGTCAAGACCATCCTCTATGTTCAGTGCTGCCTGAAGCAGATTGAACTCCTCATTCTCATACACCACCTTCTTGGTAAGTCCGAAACTGTTAAGAGGCTTTCCGCGCAGTGAGAACACAGCCTGCGTATTCACGTCACGACTCTTTGTGATAGAACCACTGGCTGAGAGTCCCTCGGTGATGAATATGCTTGACTCTTCCTTACGGTCGTTCTTCGCATCAGAGAAGTGTATGCGGCAATCTCGCAGGTTATTATTGTGCAGGTTTGCCTTCTTGGCGCGCTCGCGTGCCAACTTCGTGATACCCGCCATGGCCTTACGCTCCCTCTCACTGTTTTTTATCTTCTCCTCTATTATCTCTGCTATGTCAAGGTTGCGATGCAGGTAGTTGTCAACCTCTGTCTTTATGAAGTCGCCGATATACTTATTGACCGACACTCCATCAGGCGACATGGCCAGTGAGCCCAACTTAATCTTTGTCTGCGACTCGAATATAGGCTCTTCTACGTTCACCGCAATGGCAGCCACGAGTCCGTTTCTTATATCGCCATACTCATACTTACCGAAATACTCTTTTATGGTCTTGGCAATATGCTCCTTGAAGGCAGACTGGTGCGTACCGCCCTGGGTAGTGTGCTGACCATTTACAAACGAGTCATACTCCTCACCATTCTGATTAGTGTGCGTGAAGGCAATCTCTATATCCTCGCCCTTCATGTGGACTATAGGATATAGCGGATCGCTCGTCATCTGATCCTTCAGAAGGTCCTGCAGTCCGTTGCGCGATACGATGCGCCTACCGTTGAACATTATAGCCAGTCCTGTATTCAGGTAGGTATAGTTGCGCAGCATAGTCTCCACTATGTCATTGTGGAACGAATAGTTCTTGAACAGCGATGCATCTGGCTCGAAGTATATGTATGTACCCGTCTCGTCCTGTGTAGGCTCGGTAGTATCGCTCTTCAATATTCCGCACTCGAACTTTGCGGTGCGCACCTTACCGTCACGATAACTGCGCACTTCAAACTTGGTAGAGAGGAAGTTCACTGCCTTGACACCCACGCCGTTCATGCCGACCGACTTCTTGAATGCCTTTGAGTCATACTTACCGCCGGTGTTGAGCTGGCTTACGGCCTCAATCATCTTGCCCTGTGGTATGCCCCGGCCGTAGTCGCGCAGCGATATGGCTTTGTTCTCATACATATCCACCTCTATGCGTTTGCCCGCGTTCATGCGGAACTCATCGATAGAGTTGTCTATAGCCTCTTTGAGCAACACGTATATGCCATCCTCGGCATGTGTGCCATCACCCAGTCGTCCGATGTACATACCTGGTCTGGTGCGGATATGTTCCACGTCAGACAGTTTGCGTATGTTGTCATCGGTATATTGTACTGTAGCTTCCTGTGATATGTTTATTTCCTCTGCCATATTATATTGTATTGTCTCCTTATTTTATAATAATGATAATCCTGTTTTATAATTATGTGATAATCATTGGCAAAGATACTAATTTTTTCTCAAAAGGCAAAATAATTCATCTTTTCTTTGTACGGATATGCAGACGTGAAGGAGTGTTTTATTTGCTCCATTAAGGAAAAAGATGTATATTTGCAGTGATTATGCAGAACACCACACTATATATAGAGAGACTGAAGCAGCTGCTGACGATGGAGTATGAGGCGGAGCGCGAGGAATTTCGCATTCAGTCGGAGAAGATGTCGATAGAGCGTAAGATACGGCGCGGCATCTGCTGGTGGCCCGTAAGCGTGGGCAGGTCTTATTACAACTCACTCAATCAGTTGGTGGTGGAGATACACGAGAACGGTAACAGGGCAGATACGGAGGACGAGGAACTTGATGTGCGCTCGTCATCCAGTGAGTTTGAGTATGGCAAGCCGGTGCAGTTCTTCCAGCCGGCGAAGGAGAAGGGCGGCAAGGTGCGTTACCTCTCCTTCACATCTGTCATCAGCTATGTTGACGGTGGCAGGATGGTTGTCACCGTGCCGTCGGCAGCTAATGTGGCAGAACTGAGCGGTATGGAGGGACTCGGTGTGCAGCTCTACTTTGATGAGACGAGCTATCGCACTATGCTCAGCGCTTTGGACGACGTGATAAACGGCAAGGGCAGACGGCTCACCGACCTGCGTGATATCTTTGCCGGGGTGAAGCCGGCGCGTAAGTTTACTACACGGCCGATGTCATTTCCGTGGCTTAACCCCACGCAGGAGAAGGCCGTTAATGAGGTGCTGTGGGCTAAGGATGTAGCAGTGTTACACGGTCCGCCGGGCACTGGTAAGACCACCACGCTGGTGGAGGCTATATATGAGACGCTGCGCAGGGAGACGCAGGTGCTGGTGTGTGCGCAGAGCAACATGGCAGTGGACTGGATATCAGAGAAGCTGGTTGACCATGGCGTGTCGGTGCTGCGCATAGGTAATCCTACACGAGTGAATGACAAGATGTTGTCATTTACTTATGAGAGGAAGTTTGAGTCACACCCCGACTATGCGGAGTTGTGGGCCATACGCAAGAACATACGTCAGCTTCACGCTGTCAAGGCCCCTAACCGCCATCAGAAGGTGGCGAGGCTAAGGGAACGGGCGCAGGAGATAGAGGTGCGTATCAACGCTGACATCTTCGGCGAGGCGCGTGTGGTGGCATGTACGCTTGTTGGTGCGGCAAACAAGATAATGGTGGGGCAGAAGTTCTCCACGCTCTTTATAGACGAGGCGGCACAGGCTCTTGAGCCTGCCTGCTGGATAGCCATACGCAGGGCAGGCAGGGTAGTACTGGCCGGCGACCATCAGCAGCTGCCGCCCACCATCAAGTGTTATGACGCCATGACGCAGGGGCTGGGCAAGACATTGATGGAGCGTATAGTGGAGGCGCAGCCCGACAGCGTGACGCTGCTGGGAGTGCAGTATCGTATGAACGATGCCATAATGAGATTCTCCTCCGACAGGTTCTATGGTGGCAAACTGTGTTCAGACGACAGTGTGCGCCATCGTTCGGTACTTGACTATGAGAAGCCCATAGTGTGGATAAACAGTGATGAGCCGGAGCAATACGTGGGCGAGAACCACGGACGCATCAACAAGGCAGAGGCAGACTTGTTGTTGTTGCATTTGCAAGGGTATGTCAACAAGATAGGTGTAGGACGTTTCATTGAGGAGAGGATAGACGTGGGCATTATATCGCCCTACCGTGTGCAGACACATTACATACGCCAGCGTATAAACAGCAGTGAGGAGCTGCGCCGCGTGCGCCACCTCATCACCGTGGGAACGGTGGACGGTTTCCAGGGACAGGAGCGTGACATTATATTTATATCGCTTGTGCGCAGCAATGAGCACGGTCAGATAGGTTTCCTCTCTGACCTGCGCCGCATGAATGTAGCCATGACACGCGCCAGGATGAAGCTCGTCATCTTCGGTAACATCCAGACTCTCTCTCACAGTGCGTTCTATAAGAAACTAATAGGATATATAGACTCGCTTTGACAAATAACGCTTTAACAAGAAATAAGAGGATGTGAATGCACATCCTCTTATTTTGTTTATATAGAATTGTCTTATTACTTTTATTTACAGGCTCGCCTTGTATTACTTAAGTCATTTCACTACTATTTTTTTTGTACTTCCATTACACATCTTTATTATATTAATGCCACGCGAGAAATCATTCTGTTCATAACCATTAATATTGTATAACTTTAGTGGCATTGAAGGTTGGACACTTCTAGTCTGTTCTATATGTGTAATATTATTATTTAAAATAATAAAATCCTTCCATTGATCCGCATTTTTATAGTCATCCATAGTTCCTTCGGGAACAAAAAGGGTGCATTTATCTTTTTCAACTCTATTCCATACGTTCGATCCACATGTTGGCGGTATAGTAGTATAAGTTATCATTTTTTCCATTTGATCACACCATTCAAACGCCCCTGCTCCAATAGTCGTAATACCGTTACCAAAAGTAACTGATTTTAAACTATGACAGCAATCGAATGCATTAGAACCAATAGTCTTTACACTATCAGGAATGCTTATGGTTGTAAGAGCAAAACATGCATTAAATGCATTAGAACCTATGTGCTTAACACTGTTTGGGATAGTGATTGATTTAAGAGCTATACAATAACCAAACATATAATCACTAATACTTGATATATTTTCTGATAGTTTGACATTTGTCAGACCAGAGCAGTTTTCAAATGCGGAAGATTCTATATTAGTTACACTATTTGGGATGAAGACTGCTTCTACGCTTTGACAACCATAAAATGCAGAAGAACCAATACTTACAACACTGTTAGGAATATCTAATGATCTAAGATTTCTGCAATCATAGAACGCATTAGAACCAATATTCTTCACATTGTCAGAAATAACAACTGACTTCAGACTACCGCAATATGCGAACACATAATCACTAATACTTGTCACTTCGTTTGGTATAACGACAGATACAAGTTTTTCACAATATTGGAATGCAGCTATACCAATATTCGTTACTTTGTCAGGAATATTTATAGATTCTAATTCCTTGCAATAGTAAAACGCATGGTCACCAATGGATGTTACACCACTAGGTATACTTACAGATGTAAGATTGTCGCAGTATTTGAATGTTGCTGTACCAATATTTGTTACTTTGTCAGGAATATTTATAGATTCTAATTCCTTGCAATAGTAAAACGCATAGTCACCTATACTCTCCACACTATTGGGAAGATTAACGGATTTTAATTTACTGCATTCATAAAAAGCGTTTCCGCCGATGGTGGTCACGCTGTTACCAATAGTAACTGATGTAAGACTCCTACAACTTTTGAAAGCATTATCTCCGATTTTTACAACACTGTTAGAGATGGTTGCTGATTCCAAATTAAACATTTCATAACACAGGTATGAAGGAATACTTTTCACCTTATCTCCAATAGAAAAATCTTTTATCTTATTTTTAACGGTATAGAATGGGCTATAATCAGGACTATAAAAGTCATAGCATTCCTCAGCATTCCATATTATAGATGTAAGACTATTACAGTCTTGGAACACGCAATAACCAAAACTTTTCACACCAACTGGAATAGTTACTGATTTTAGACCACTACACCCACAAAACGCATTTTCTCCAATATATTTTACACTATCACCGATATTTAAAGAGGTAAGACCACTACAATACGCAAATGCATATTTGCCAATATTCGTCACTTTGTCAGAAAAAACAACAGAGGAGAAATCCCTACAACCATAGAATACATAATCACCTAAACTGTTTACTTCATCTGGAATAATTAATTCTTTTATTTCTGTATTTTCATCGCTATATAAATGGTGTGCGTAAAATAGTGGATTAGAAACAGCATTACTAAAATCAATAGAACACCAATTCTTTATCTCCATATCAGGAATTATAACCTTTTCCAATCCACTACAGCCATAGAAAGCATATAATTCAATGTTTGTCACATTAGAGGGGATGGTTATAGAGGCAATGCCACTACAGCCATAAAAAGCATAATATCCAATACTTACTACGCTAGCAGGGATAGTAACAGAAGTAATATTATTACAATTATAGAAAGCAGAGTCTCCTATACATGTTACACTATATGTTTTTCCTTCATATGTCACTTCCTCAGGAATTACTACTTTTCCAGAATAATCACCATAACTATCTTTTGAGGAAGATTTTTTTGTAACGCTTAATGAACTGCCATCATTATTGTAATTGTAATATATAACTTTACCTTCACTATTAATTACTTCTATATCATGAGCATAAGATACTACACTAAATGTATTAATCAGCAAAAGGAGAAGCAGTCTTAGTTTATATTGCATGATCATTCTATTGTATTCACTATTATAAAAATTCTTTTACATCATCTTCTTGTAGCTTCTCAGGCGCTTAACTGTTGCAGCCTCGAAATACTGCCATGCTGAGAGCACACCGTCATTGGTCTCCATCATGGCGAGTGTGAGAGCCTTGGTGAAGCCATACTTCTGGTACCAGCGTATGAGGTCATCAAAGAGAATAGCGTTGGCGCCCTTGGCCCTGTACTCCGGCAGCACGCCGATGAGGAGCAGATCTACAGTGTCTGTGTTATGCCATTTCAGCGTGCGCAGCAGATGGAACCATCCGAAGGGGAACAGCTTGCCGTTCTTTGTCTTGCGCAGAGCCTCAGAGAAGGAGGGGAAACTCACGCCAAAACCTACCAGCTCACCTTCAGGTGATTCCTCCGTCTTCTTGTTCTCGTCAAAGATGAATGTGATGAGGTTAAGGTCGGCTATGCCGAGATAGTCATTCACCAGCTTCTTTATCTGTCTGTCGGTAAGCTCAGAGAACTCATACAGGTCCTTATAGCACTTGTTGAGCACGTGGAAGAACCTCAGGCCGTAGTCACCCATAAGCTGTTTCTTGGTTAGCTTATGAGCCTTCAGGTTATAGCGCCTGCCTATCATCTGCGTAATCTTGGCCATCTTCTCAGGCACTTGGTCAGGAATGGTGACAAGCTGCTGTACCCAGTCGTTATCCTTTACAAAGCCCAGTCGCTCAAGGTGCTTGCTATAGTATGGGAAGTTGTGGTTGGCGTGCATCGTCGCCATAGTGTCGAAGCCCTCCACGAGCATACCCTCGCGGTCCATATCGACGAAACCCATCGGACCGATGATAGTGTCCATACCTTTAGCTGCTCCATACTCCTTTACCTTATTGATGAGAGCCTCTGACACCTCCACATCATCGATAAAGTCGAAATATCCGAAGCGTACGCATTTCTGCTTCCACAGCTCATTAGCCTTGTGGTTGATGATGGCTGCCACGCGTCCGGCCTCGCGCCCGTCCTTGTACGCCATGAAATACTCAGCCTCGCAGAAGTCGAAGGCAGGGTTCTTCTTCTTGTCTAAGTCATCACATTCGCCCATGAAAAGGTAAGGCACGGCACAAGGGTCATCCTTGTACAGTTCGGTGCGGAAATCTATAAACCTCCCAATCTCCTTCTTTGTGCTTATTTTCTTTACCTCGATCATTATATAAATGAATATGTCAGATTATGTACCAGTCTTGTTATTAGCAATTAGCTGAAGTGTTAAAGAGTCATCAGCATATCTCGTGTGGTGCCGCTGACGTAACCTCTCCATTTCTCTATGAGTGAGCTGAAATCCTCGGGCCACTCGCTGGTGAAGTCCATCTGCTCACCAGTCACGGGGTGTATGAAACCGAGAGTCTTGGCGTGCAGAGCCTGTCTCGGACACACCTTGAAGCAGTTGTTTATAAACGCTTTGTATGTGGTGCTGCGCTCTCCGCGCAGTATCTCCATTCCCCCGTAGCGCTCATCGCCGAAGAGAGGATGTCCTATATGTTTCATGTGCGCACGAATCTGGTGTGTGCGTCCTGTCTCGAGTATGCACTCTATCAGCGTGACATATCCGAACTTCTCTATCACCCTCCAGTGTGTCACTGCCGGCTTGCCTATGCCGGAGTCAGGTGCCGCTACAGTCATGCGCAGGCGGTCCTTAGGGTCGCGTGTTATGTTTCCCTCTATGCGTCCGCTGTCCTCGGTGAAGTGTCCCCATACGAGGCAGTTATATGAGCGGTGTGTATCGTGGTCAAAGAACTGTTTGCCCAGTGCAGACTTCGCCTCGGGGGTCTTTGCCACCACCAGCAGTCCGCTGGTGTCCTTGTCTATGCGGTGTACCAGTCCCACCTCAGGCGAGTTAGGGTCAAACGTAGGCACGTCTTTCATGTGCCATGCCACGGCGTTTATCAGTGTGCCGTTGAAGTTGCCTGCTCCCGGGTGTACCACCATCCCTGCCGGCTTGTTTATCACCATCAGGGCATCGTCCTCATACACAGTCTCCAGAGGTATGTCCTCCGGGTATATGGTGGTGTCATGCTTAGGCCTCTCCAGCCTCAGGGTCACCACATCTCCCGGTCTCACCTTGTAGTTAGACTTCACTGGCTTGTCGCCCACGAAGATGTAGCCGGCGTCAGCAGCCGCCTGTATGCGGTTGCGTGAGGAGTGTGGCATGTGCTCCGTGAGGAACTTGTCAATACGCAGCGCCACCTGCCCCTGGTCAGCCACTATGCGGAAGTGCTCATACAGTGTGCCGTCACCGCCCTCGGCAGCGTCGTCACCCAGTATTATGTCGTCGTCTAATTCGTCTTCAGATATCATTGTTGGTTATCGTTTTCATGTGATGGGGATAGTCGGCACGAGTATCAGTCAAACTTCTTTCTCTGCAGCACGAAGTTGGTGCCCAGATACTTCTCTCTCACCGTCTGGTTGGCAGCCAGTTCGTCAGACGTGCCGTGGAAGAGTATGCGTCCCTCAAAGAGCAGGTATGCTCGGTCGGTGATGTTGAGAGTCTCATGTACGTTGTGGTCGGTTATGAGTATGCCGATGTTGCGGTGTTTCAACTGCCACACCACGCGCTGTATCTCCTCCACTGCTATAGGGTCAACGCCGGCGAAAGGCTCGTCAAGCATGATAAACTTAGGTTCTATGGCCAGACAGCGTGCTATCTCCGTGCGTCGGCGCTCGCCGCCCGACAGACGGTCGCCGTAGTTCTTCCTCACCTTTTGCAGTGAGAACTCCCTGATGAGGCTCTCCAGCTTCTCCATCTGATATTCCTTAGGCTTTCCCGTCATCTGGAGAACGGAGAGGATATTGTCCTCCACTGTCATCTTGCGGAACACGCTCGCCTCCTGCGGCAGGTATCCCACGCCGTGTCGTGCGTGCTCATACACCGCCATTGACGTTATCTCCGTATCGTTGATATATACGTGTCCGGCATTAGGCACCACCAGTCCGGTAGTCATATAGAACGATGTGGTCTTGCCGGCACCGTTAGGCCCCAGCAGTCCTACTATCTCTCCCTGGCTCACTTTGAAAGACACGTCGTTGACCACGGTGCGCTTACCGTATATCTTTACCAGTCCTTCGCTTCGCAGGGTTGACTTCCCCTGGCTGTTGTTATCATGCATTGATGGCTGCTCTTGCATCGTTATATTCCTTTACAAGTCTGTTCATTATCACGCTTACAGGCTCCACCTGCTTTATGGCAGAGGCTATCTGTCCTATCTCCATCTCGCCGTTCTCTATGTCACCGTCGAAGATGCCGCGTCGTGTAGCCTTCTCACCGAGAATCTCAAGCAACTCAGGCACGTCGGCACCCTTTGCCTCCGCCTCCGCTATGCGGTTGTAAAGTCCGTTCTTTACCAGTCGTGACGGCGCCAGTTTCTTCAGGCACAGCATAGTCTCGCCCTCCTCAAGGTTGGTGCACGCCTGTTTGAACGCATCGCTCGCGCTGCTCTCTTCAGCTAAGGCAAACAGCGTGCCTATCTGCACACCCTCGGCGCCCAGCACCTGTGCTGCCAGACAAGCCTGGCCAGAGGCTATGCCGCCCGCTGCTATCAATGGCAGGGTGGTAGCCTTGCGCACCTGCGGTATAAGACACATCGTGGTGGTCTCCTCCTTGCCGTTGTGACCACCAGCCTCAAAGCCCTCAGCCACAACCACGTCAACGCCAGCCTCCTCGCACTTCTTGGCGAACTTAGACGATGACACCACGTGTGCCACAATCATGCCGGCGTCATGGAAACGCTGGGTATATTTCTTCGGACTGCCAGCCGATGTGAAGACAATCTTGCATCCCTCCTCTATTATCATGTCAATAAGAGAGTCTATCTGCGGATACATCAGCGGCAGGTTGATACCCCACGGCTTGTCAGTAGCCGCCTTCACTTTCTGTATATGCTCGCGCAGCAGGTCAACACTCATGGTGCCGGCACCTATCAAGCCCAGTCCGCCGGCGTTGCTGACAGCAGCTGCCAGCCTCCATCCGCTGCACCATGCCATGCCGCCGGCAATCACCGGCTGCTCTATTCCGAAAATCTCTTTTATACGATTTGCCATATATATATATATGTTTCTACTTTATTTGTTGTGACAAAGTCTCAGGCTCACGACGTACATCCCAGAAATCGGCAATCTCTATATGCTCATCCTGAATGCGGTATATAATCTTGTTCAGTCGTCCCACCACAATACTTCTGTAGGTCACCGCACGCTGTGCCATCAAGGGCTCTATCGCTCCCATATATGGATTGTCCCCAAGCAGCAGTCCTGTGTGGTATGCGTCTTTCAACAGTCGCTCGGCCGCCTTTCTGCCATAATGCGCGCTGATGTAGTGTACAGTCTGCTGTAACGCGTAGTAAGCCTGCTCCGTCCATACTACTTTTTTCATATAGCGGAAAGTCTTTCTACATTCAGGATGCTCGCAAATACCTCCTCATGAGACCTTACCCTTCCCTCGGCGGCATCGCGTTCAGACTTGTCTATTCTGGTGTTCAGCTCATCCATGGTGTAGGGCTCAGGGCGCTGTTCTTTCTGAATGTACCCTGCCAACTCCTCCATCAGCCAAGTCATGTCGTTGACCGATAGTGTGCCAAGAAGATAGTCGCGCAGACTTGATAGTGCTGTCGTGCTCATAATGTTATCTTTTTAATTGTTCTGCAAAGTTACAAATATTCCTTGAAACTTCCACCTATAGTTTCATAAAAAAACATAATAAAGAGGTGTGGCGATAGGACATTTTGGTGATTTAACATTTCATTACAATTCGCAATCTGGAGAGAAACCAGAGAAAAACATAATAATTATAAAGAAGAATGTAACAGCCCGCAGTTAGCTTTTTTACGCTTTTGCGTGAAAAAAGTGCCTTTTTTGTGTGAAAAAGCATAACTTTCACGTTGCAAAAGCATAGCTTTTAGGGTGTAAAAGCTATCGTTTCACACTGTAAAAGCATAGCTTTCACGTTGAAAAGGCCCAAAAATGCCACCCCCTCTGCTACACCTCGTTCTGTATAGTGCTGTATTACAGCACTTAACGTAAAACGCAAAATCCTTGCGATATTTCAGCCTGAAAGAGGAGTCGGTGAAAAATATCGCAAGGAAATGAAGCCGAAAATAGGACATTTTGGTGATTTGGGCAAAACGGGGTAGTGGAAATTACTCCTTGTTTCTCGTGTCCATACAGATAGTGACAGGACCGTCATTAAGCAGCTCCACTTTCATGTCGGCGCCAAACTCACCCGTCTTCACCGGCTTGCCCATTACATCGGACACGGTCTGGCAGAACTTCTCATACAACGGGATGGTGATGTCATGGCTGCCTGCACGCAGGTAGCTGGGGCGGTTGCCCTTCTTATAGCTTGCCCACAGGGTAAACTGCGATACCACAAGAATCTCGCCGCCCACGTCCATCACGCTGCGGTTCATCACCCCGGCATCATCATCAAATATCCTCAAGCCGGTAATCTTCTTTACCAACCATGTTATGTCCTCATCATTGTCGTCATTGGCACAGCCCAGCAAGACCAGCAGTCCCTGGCCTATGGCTGCCGGCTCGCGGCCCTCGATGGATACCGAGGCGTGGCTGACGCGTTGTATCACTGCTCGCATAGATTATAGTTTTATCAGTTTGTCTCAAATACTGTCAGTCATGCATATACATGTCCAATGGCAGGCAAAGGTACTTAATTTTTCTTGAAGGTGCAAATGTTGTGCGCAAATACGGGCATTACGGGCGGCGGACGTTTTTTTCTTTTGTTAAGATTAGTTAATTTATTGTTTATCAATTGAATTTATAGTAATTTTGTAACGAAATTGCGTTAAAAGTGTACTTACGTTAAATGGGCAAAAGGTCAAAAAGAAGTGTAGAGGGTCGTGGATGGCAGGTGGCAACGCTGTGTGTCAGTACCTCGCTTGTGCTGATTTTACTGGGCATGGTGGTGTTTATCGGTCTTGCGGCAAACAATCTCTCAGACTATGTTAAGGAGAACCTTACCGTGACGGTGATGTTCAAGGATGATGTAACCAACCACGAGGCTGCGGTGGTATGCCGCAAGCTGCAGTTCAGGCCGTGGGTGGCGCACCTGGAGTATATAGACCGTGACCGTGCGCTCAAGGAGCAGACTGAGGCACTGGGCACCGACCCGTCGGAGTTTCTCGGCATGAACCCCTTTGTGCCTTCAGCAGAGATAAACCTGAAGGCGAGCCAGGCCAACAGCGACTCGCTGCAGATAATAGCCAAGCAGATAAAGCAGTTTAAGCAGGTGTCAGAGGTGACCTATCAGAAAGACCTGATGGACAAGGTCAACAGCAACCTGCGTAAGCTGATGCTGGTGATGCTGGTGATAGCATTGTTGCTGACGGGAATATCATTCTCGTTGATAAACAATACAGTAAGGCTGGGCATCTATGAGCGTCGCCATGCCATAGGCATTATGACGTTGGTGGGCGCCTCATGGTCGTTCATACGCAAGCCTTTCCTCCGCACGGCAGTGCTCGAGGGACTGGTGGCTGCACTGATAGCCATCATAGTACTGGCCATAGGCGCATACGCACTGTATGCCTATGAGCCTGACATAACATCTGTGGTGACATGGCAGGTGATGGCGGTCACGGCGGCGGCGGTGCTGCTCGCTGGTGTCATTATATCCACCATCTGCGTGTATATATCAGTGACAAGATACTTGAGGAGAGCATAAGTACACTGTTCCCCACCGGCGGTGCGGGGATTAACAGATATCGGTAATTTCATATATCCAAAACATATAGATGGAAAATAATAATTTCGCATTTTCAAAGACAAACTTCGTGTTGATAGGTATCAGCGCATTGGTAGTGGTAATAGGATTCCTTATGATGATTGGGGCAGGCTCTACGCCTACTCAGTTTGACCCGGACATCTTCTCTGGCCTGCGCACCAAGGTGGCGCCGGTAGTGTGCTTCATCGGTTTCGTGTCTATCATCGGCGGAATAATGTATAAGTCAAAGAGTAAGGAGGAAGATAAATGACGTGGCTTGAGACGGTGATTATCGCTGTGGTGGAGGGACTGACGGAGTTCCTGCCTGTATCTTCCACCGGACACATGATTATCACTCAGAACCTGCTGGGCATACAGCAAGGAGACCCTTTCGTCCATGCCTTTACTTTCATCATACAGTTTGGCGCCATACTCTCAGTGGTATGTCTCTACTGGAAGCGCTTCTTCCAGTTTGATAACACACCGGCACCAGAGGGCAGCAACGTATGGCAGCGCCTGAAGCACCGTTTCTACTTCTACTGGCTGCTGATAGTGGGTGTGGTACCGGCGGTGGTCGTAGGACTGCTCGCAAAGAAATCGGGAGTGCTTGACTGGCTCCTTGACAGCGTGGAGGTAGTGGCTGTAATGCTTGTAGTGGGCGGCGTGTTCATGCTCTTCTGTGATAAGTTGCTCAACAAGGGTACGGAAGAGAACAAGGTGAACGAGAAACGCGCCTTCATGATAGGACTGTACCAGTGCATATCAGTAATACCCGGAGTGTCACGCTCTATGGCTACCATAGTAGGCGGTATGGCTCAGGGATTGACTCGCAAGCGTGCGGCTGAGTTCTCCTTCTTCCTCGCGGTGCCGACGATGGCAGGAGCCACGTTGCTTGACCTGCTCGACCTGCTGAAAGAGGATGCAGCATGGGCTACAAGCCACAATATCGCTATGCTGCTCCTGGGATGCGGCGTGGCTTTCATCGTGGCGTTGCTGGCTATGAAGTGGTTCGTGTCTTTCCTGTCCAAGTACGGATTCAAGGCATTCGGTATATATCGCATCGTTGTCGGCGGCATAATAATAGCGCTGCTGTTGACGGGACACTCACTGGTAATGGTTGACTAAATGAACTTCGTAGAAGGTGAGATAATACATATAAACAAGCCATACGGTATGTCGAGCTTCGGAGCCCTGGCCTTTGTGCGTACACGCATATCCAAGGCTTGCGGTGTGAGGCGTGTGAAGACAGGCCATGCAGGCACGCTCGATCCTCTCGCTACCGGCGTGCTGACGCTCTGCACAGGTAAGTGCACCAAACTGATACCTACGTTGCAGTACCACTCCAAGGAGTACACCGCCACGCTGCAGTTTGGAGCCACCACGGCAAGCTATGACAAGGAGCATACCGTAAACCATACCTATCCGTGCCGCCATATAACGAAGGAACGGATATTGCAGGCGCTGGAGCAGTTCAAGGGTGACATCATGCAGGTGCCGCCTACATACAGTGCGGTGCACGTGGGAGGCAAGCGCGCGTATGAGCTGCGACGCAAGGACAAGGACGTGAAGCTGGAGGCAAAGCCCATAAGGGTTGACGATATAGAGTTGCTGTGGTTTGACCCAGAGAAGATGCAGGCGCAGATAAGGGTGGAGTGTGGTAAGGGCACTTACATACGCTCGCTGGCGCGCGACATCGGCAGGGCACTGGGCAGCGGGGCATTCCTCACACAACTATGCCGCACCAGACTGGGAGAGGTAAGGATAGAGGACTGTGTCACCCTCGATGACTTCCCGGCATGGCTGGAGAATAATGCATAATTCATAATGCGTGATTAATAATTAACTCAACTTTCGCAAGCTTCAGTTTCGTTGAGGTTTTAAGGTGTAAGGTCGCTTCGCTTAAAGGTCTAAAGGTGATATTTGTATATCAAAGCATTGACAACAACATATCTCACCTAATAACCTGAAACCTCAAGACCTTAAAACCAAACGAGTGAGCGCATGCGAAACTTGAATAATTAAGATATATAAATTAAGATATTAATAATTAAAAAATCCCCTGACTCACGCTCCCTCCCTCGCAGGGAGGACCGGGGTGGGTCTCTATAACAACTATACAGATGAAGTTATCACAATTCGACTTTAACTTGTCACCATCACAGGTGGCATTGTATCCACACTCAGTAGAGCACGTCGTTAAGGGCAGCGACGGCAAGGAGACCACCTTCAGCGTGAAGAGGCCCGACGAGTGTAACATGGTGGTGGTGCATAAGAAGTCACAGAAAATCAGTCTGTATAAGACCGATGCCAAGGGTAAGCCGCTGAAGGACGAGAACGGCAAGAAGATGCTCCTGTCGCTGACAGACATCTTTGACTATTTTGACGAGGATGACACCTTTATATTCAATAATACAAAGGTGTTCCCCGCGCGTCTCTACGGTACGAAAGAGAAGACCGACGCGCGCATAGAGGTGTTCCTGCTGCGTGAGCTTAACGAGGAGATGCGCCTGTGGGACGTGCTGGTGGAGCCGGCGCGTAAGATACGTATAGGCAACAAACTCTTCTTTGACGGCTTGGGCGACCTCGTGGCAGAGGTGATAGACAACACCACATCGCGCGGACGTACGCTGCGATTCCTCTATGACTGTCCTCACGACGAGTTCAAGCGCGACCTCTTCTCGCTGGGCTACCCTCCACTGCCGAGGTATATCGTGGACCATAAGGATTCCCACGGCAACCTTGACCGTCCGGTGACTGATGATGACTTTGAGGACTTCCAGTGCGTATTTGCGGAGCATGAGGGAGCGGTCACAGCACCGTCAACAGGTCTGCACTTCACCCGACAGCTGTTGAAGCGCATGGAGATACGCGGTATAAAGTCGGCTTTCGTAACTGTGCACAGCAGCCTCGGAAACTTCAATACCATAGAGGTGGAGGACCTGTCAAAGCACAAGATGGACTCAGAGGAGATGCACATCACAAGAGAGGCTTGTGACATCATCAATAATACAAAGAAAAGCGGACACAAACTGCTTGCAGTGGGAGCCAGCGTACTCAAGGCTACGGAGACCACAGTGGGTACCGACGGCATGCTGAAGGAGTATGACGGATGGACCAATAAGTTCATATTCCCACCATATCAGTTCGGACTGGCTGACAACCTGCTTGTCAATCTATATCATCCTATGTCAACCATGCTTATGTCAACTTGCGCGTTTGGCGGATATGAGATTGTGATGGAGGCATACAAGCAGGCATTGAAGGCAGGCTTCAAAGTGGGATGCTTCGGCGATGTTATGCTGATAGTCAATGATTAACGATAAATAACAATCACTATTATGGCGGAGAACCTAAACAATGGGGCAGAGCAGAAGGACTCAACCCGGCACCACCACCACCATCACCACCACTCGTCGGCAGACGGGTCATCGTCCTCGCATCATCATCACCATCACAGCAGTGTAAGGCTGGTGAAGGGCAAACGCGCCGGTCGGCTCCCGTGGGCAGAGGGATTGGTACTGATATTGGTATGTGTTTTGTTGTTCTTTGTCATTGTGATGTGTAGCAAGCTCATATCGTAGGAGATGATTGACACACATAATGCATACCTCGCGTATGGCTCTAACATAGGAGAGAAAGAGGAGAATATCCTCACCGCATACAGAATGACAGAGGAGAGGGTGGGGCGCATCGTGCGGCGCTCCGCTATGATGCGCTCTGAACCTTGGGGCTTCAGGTCGGAGAACAGTTTTGTGAACAGCGTGGCGTGTGTGGAGACCATACTTACACCACACCAGTTGCTGGATGCCACGCAGAGCATAGAGCGTGCTATGGGGCGCACGGAGAAATCACATGGCGGGGTGTATCATGACCGCATAATAGATATAGACATCCTGCTGTATGATGATATAACGCTCAATGACGCAGACCTTGTCATACCGCATCCGCTGATGCATGAGAGAGACTTTGTTATGAAACCATTAAACGAAATAATACAATGAAGAAGCATCTACTTACAATATCCGCTGTGCTCGCGGCAGTTGTTGCAGCACAGGCGGCAGACAAGACACTCACCGTTAAGGTGACTAACCCCTCCAAGACGGAGCGTAGGGCTGTGCCGGTTGTTATCGAGGTTGACGACGACGTGCGTTCAGCACTTGTAACACTTGACGGCAAGGAAATTCCGTGCCAACTTGACGACCTTGACGATGACGGCGAGTTTGACGAGCTGGCCTTTGTCACCGATATGGCAAAGAAGGAGAAACAGACATTCACCGTCACGCTGTCTGAGCAGGGCGAGCCACGCAAATACGAAAACCGCACATACGGCTACCTCGGCATACGCGACCGCTCGGAGAAGAACCAGAAGCACCAGCGTATCACGTCGGTGACTTTCCCGAAGGACACCAACCCCTATAACTACATATTCCCTCACGGAGCCGTCATGGAGAATGACATGGTAGGCTTCCGCGTGTATGCCGACCACCGTCAGTCGCTTGACTACTATGGTCACCGCAACTATAAGATGGATATTGCGGAGACCGCCTTCTACACTACGCAGGAGCAACGTGACAAGGGATATGGCGAGGACGTGCTCTACACCGGCTCTACATACGGCTGTGGCGCACTCCACGGCTGGGACGGCAAGAAATCCGTAATGTTTGAGAACGTAAGGAACCGCACACAGACCGTGGTATGCGAGGGTCCTGTGCGCACCATTCTCGATATTACAAACAAGGCATGGCAGCCATACGAGGGCTGTAAGCCTGTTGACATCCGTACACGCTACATACTCTACTACGGTCATCGTGACGTGGAGGTGCAAGTGGATTTCTCACGCGACGTGGCAGACATACCATTGTCAACGGGCATCGTTGATATAGTAGAAGGCTCAACAGAGTTCTCAGACAAGGCTGGTCTGCGCGGCGACTGGGGCAGGGCATGTGCTGGCAACAACCCGAAGGTGTATGACACCATTACCGTGGGACTGGGCATCTTTGTTCCAAAGCAGTATTACAAAGCTGACTCACACTTTACCGATGGTAAGGACCACCTGCCTAACCAGGCTTATGTGCAGGTAGTAGGTACGAAGGGCGATGATATGCACTACTGGTTCACCTGCACCTGTGACATTGAGACCTTTGGCTTCAAAGACAAGGACGCATGGTTCAAGTACCTGAAAGAGTGGAAGAAGGAACTTGAGGCTCCTGCTGCTATCAAGATAGAATAGGAGCGATAGTAATTATAGTGCTTATAGTGCCTATAGTAACTATAGTATTTATAGTACCTATAAGAAAAAAAGAAAACTAACTAAAAACTCATAACTCATAATTCATAACTCATAACTCATAACTCATAACTAACCAGATGGAAGCTGTATTTTCATACATCATCGGCCTTGGTGCCGCTGTCATGATGCCAATCATCTTCACCATACTCGGTGTTTGCATAGGCATCAAGTTCTCAAAAGCCCTGAAAAGCGGACTCTACGTCGGCGTAGGTTTCGTAGGACTGAGTATCATTACCGCATTGCTCGTTGACACTATGTCACCAGCTTTGGGAAAGGTAGTGGAGATTTACGACCTGAAGCTGCAGGTGTTCGACATGGGATGGCCTGCTGCTGCATCTGTCGCTTACAATACTTTGGTAGGCTCATTCATCATTCCTGTATGTCTGGGCGTTAACCTCGTGCTGCTGCTTACGGGTTGCACTCGCACAGTCAACATCGACCTGTGGAACTACTGGCACTTTGCTTTCATCGGCGCCGTGGTTTATTTCATGACAGACTCTATAGCATGGGGCTTCTTCGCTGCCATCATCTGCTATATACTCACACTCGTAATGGCAGACATGACTGCTAAGCGTTTCCAGAAGTTCTATCCTGGCATGGACGGTATATCTATCCCTCAGCCTTTCTGTCAGGGTTTCATGCCTTTCGCTATCGTTATCAACAAGGCACTGGATTACGTTCCTGGCATCAACAAGGTGAATATCGACTCTGAGGGTATGAAGAAGAAGTTCGGTCTCTTCGGCGAGCCTCTCTTCCTCGGCGTGCTGATAGGTATCATCATCGGCTGCCTTGCTTGCAAGGACTGGAACGAGCTTGTTGACAACATCCCTACTACACTGCAGATAGGTATCAAGATGGGTGCCGTTATGGAGCTCATCCCACGTATCACTTCACTCTTCATCGAGGGTCTGAAGCCTATTGCTGAGGCTACCAAGGAGCTTATCGCGAAGAAGTTTGGCGAGGACAAGGAACTCTACATCGGTATGTCACCAGCACTTGTCATCGGTCATCCTACCACATTGGTAGTGTCACTGCTCCTCATCCCTGTAACACTGGTACTCGCCGTTGTTCTTCCAGGCAACCAGTTCCTGCCTTTGGCATCACTTGCAGGTATGTTCTATGTATTCGTAATGGTATTGCCATACACCAACGGTAATGTGCTCCGCTCATTCATCGTTGGCCTTGTAGTAATGGCTATAGGTCTGTACTTCGTTACATGGATGGCAGGTGACTTCACCAGTGCTGCCCACAGCGTAGCACAGGTTCATCCTGACGACAAGACAGTGCAGGTGCCTGCAGGCTTCTCTGCCGGTGCGCTTGACTTTGCCTCAAGCCCATTGTCAACACTCATCTACGCTTGCATGAAGTATCTCAACTACATCGGCGCAGCTATCCTCACCATCCTCACCGCAGGTGTGCTGGCATGGAACCGTGTGACAATAAACAAGAAGACAACAAAATAGGATTACTCTGATTGCTCGGAATACTCCGAATACTCCGACCACTCAGAATATTCAGAAAATAATAATAAAATAATAATATGAAGAAATTATTTGCACTCGCTGCTTTAGCTTTAGCAGCAATCAATGTCAACGCTACTGAGCCTGACCGTTTCGTAGGCGCTCAGCACGTTAAGTTCCAGACTGCTTGTCATCCTGAGGATGTGAAGCACTATGACACAAAGATGCTCCGTGAGCGTTTCGTCATGGAGAAGGTGATGGAGGCAGACTCTATACTGCTTACATATTCACACTATGACCGCTTCATCTTCGGTGGTGCCATGCCAGTAAACAAGACCTTGAAGCTGGAGAACTTCTGGGAGCTCGGTCTTGACGTTGACAAGAACATCAAGGAGAAGTACTTCCTCTACAACCGTGAGCTCGGCGTGGTAAACTGCGGTGAGGGTGACGGCTTCGTTATCGTTGACGGCAAGGAGTATGCCCTCTCTCCAAAGGAGGCTCTCTACATCGGTCGCGGACACATCGGTAAGGACAAGGACGTGAACAAGGTTGTGGAGTTCCGCTCAAAGGACGCTTCTAAGCCAGCTAAGTTCTACCTTAACTCAGCTACTGCACACCAGCACTACAAGACACAGTGGATTACACTCGACGGTCGTAAAGGTTCGCTGAAGGCTGCCGTATGGGGACCTGTAGGCACTACAGAGGAGGCTAACAACCGTACCGTTTATAAGCTCATCGTCAACGACGTACTTGAGGAGGGACCATGCCAGCTGCAGCTCGGTCTGACACAGCTCAATCCAGGTGCTGTATGGAACACCATGCCACCTCACACACACGGTCGCCGTATCGAGGCTTACTACTACTTCAACCTGCCTGAGAAGCAGACTATCTCTCACGTGATGGGCGAGCCACAGGAGAGCCGTAACGTATGGCTGCACAATGAGCAGGCCATCATGTCACCAGAGTGGTCTATCCACGCAGCAGCAGGCACATACTACTATACCTTCATCTGGGGTATGGCAGGTGAGAACCTCTACTATAACGATAAAGACGAGATACCAGTTATCGACATAAAGTAGTCAACGGAGTTTGGCAGTCAGCAGTTATAATAGTGAAGACTGCTGACTGCCGGGCACCAAGACACATCCACTCCTTGTATATAGACACATGAAAGTACAAGTATTCTTTAAGAAACTGATGAGCCGTTACCTCTGGCTTAACATACTGGCAATGATACTGCTGGTGGTGGTGATAGCATTGAGTGCGCACATAACACTGAATATTTACACGCACCATGGGGAAAGTATCTCTGTGCCGGATGTCAGGAAACAGTCGTTGGAGAGTGCACAGCGCTCTCTGGAGAACAGAGGATTTATCGTGGAGGTAAATGATACGGGCTATGTAAAGAACTTACCCTCGGGTGTCATACTGGAACAGATGCCTGCGGCAGGAACACGAATGAAGAGTGGACGTGTGGTATATCTCACCATAAACAGTGCTAACTCTCCAACGCTCGCCTTGCCGGATATTATAGACAACAGCTCATTGCGCGAGGCACAGGCACGTCTGACTGCCATAGGTTTCAGGCTTACGGCGCCTAAGTATGTACCCGGAGAGAAAGACTGGGTGTATGGCATACAGGCTGGAGGCAGAAGCTATGTCACTGGACAGAGAATACCAGTGGATACTCCGGTAACCATCGTGGTGGGTAACGGGCATGTGTCTGATGACGAGGAATTGGTAGAGACCGATGCTCCTGCTTATGAAGCAGAGGAATATGACGCTAACGAGGCAGAGGTGAGTGAGACACAAGAGGAGGGAGCATCTAATTCGTCTGCCGCAGGAGGCGATAAGGACGATTTTGAGGTGGTAGAGTAAGGGAACACCTTGATAAATAGGTAGCGTAATAATAATTTTGTTAAGGTAAGAAAAGGATAATGTCGCATAAGTTACCATCAAGCAGGGAGCAGGGCAACACATGGACGCATCTTGCAGGTGCTGTCTTTGCCTTGTCAAGTATATGGATGGTGTGGCCGGCGGTGTATAAAGGATGGGAATGGGCTTTCGGCGTGATATTCTTCATCACGGGTATGTTCCTGATGTTCCTGTCAAGCACCATATATCACTGGGTATGGCCGGGACGTGCCAAACAAGTGATGCGTAAGATAGACCATATCAGCATCTATGTCATGATAGCTTGTTCTTATACGCCTATATGTGTGTCGGTAATCGGCGGATGGTTGGGATGGTTGGTGTTCGGACTGCAGTGGGCTGCCGTGATAGGCGGTACCTTCTATAAGGTCTATGCTATGGGCAAACTGCCCAAACTGTCATTGGCTATATATCTTTTGATGGGCTGGAGTGTGCTCTTGATAATAAAGCCTGTGTGGGAAAGATTGTCGGTGGCAGCTCTCGTGATGCTTATCACAGAAGGAGTATTATATACGGCAGGCACATATTTCTTTACCAATGATAACCGCAGGCACTTCCATGCTATATGGCATATATTCGTTTTGCTGGGAGCAATGGCACACTGGACGGCTGTGCTGTTGATATTGTTAGACTGATATGCAGAAAACATCTATTGTTGAGATGAACCGTCTGAGCATAGACGAGTTTCACAAAGCACCTAAGATACCTCTCATCGTCATTCTTGATGATGTGAGGTCATTGCATAATGTGGGTAGTGTGTTTCGTACGGCTGACGCTTTCAGGCTTGAGGCTGTGTGTCTCTGTGGTATAACTGCCGCTCCTGATGATGTGAAAGGGCCTGATGGCATGGTGGTGAAACAGTGCTCACTGAAAGCAGCACAGGAGATACATAAGACAGCTCTTGGTGCAGAGAACAGTGTAGAGTGGCATTACTGTGAGTCTGCCGCAGAGATGGTAAAGCAACTGCAGAAGGAGGGATGCAGGGTTTTTGCGGTGGAGCAGTGTCATGGCTCAACAATGCTTCAGGACTTCGTGATAGACGGTAGTGCGTCTGACACTCAACGCTACGCCATTGTTATGGGAAATGAGGTGAAGGGAGTAAGACAGGACGTGGTGGATATATGTGACGGATGTATAGAGATACCGCAGTATGGCACCAAGCATTCGCTTAACGTGTCAGTCACCGCTGGCATCGTTATATGGCACATAGCACAGCAGTTAACACAACGGTTGACAGAGAACAGGTGAGTAAGAGGGTTTCCATAATAGGAGCCGGTGCGGCTGGTTGCTTCTGTGCGATAGAACTGAAAAGAAGATGTCCAGAGTGTGACATTACAATATATGAGCAGAAGTCCAAGGCGTTGGCAAAGGTAGCGATAACAGGAGGCGGACGGTGTAACCTTACTAATACCTTTGAGCCGTTTCTTGATGACAGAGGACGCTATGGTAATCTGCAGCAGGTTTATCCGCGAGGCGATAAGCTGATGCGTAAAGTCTTGACAGCCTTCTCGCATAATGACACAATGAGATGGTTTGAGAATGAGGGCGTGCGACTGGTGTGCCAGGATGACGGATGCGTGTTCCCTCAGTCGCAGGATGCCATGGAGATAGTCAACACCCTTCTTCATGCGATAAACTGTCAAGGCATAAAGATACAATACAAGCACAAACTTACAAACATAGAACAACAGGGTGAGGGCTCTTATCTGCTCTCATTCGATAATCAAGATAAGCAGGTACAGTCAGATGTCGTTGTGATAGCAACAGGAGGCGGACGCTCAACATTCCTTGAGGCATTGAAAGTAAAGATGCAGTCCACTATACCCTCGCTCTTTACATTGAATACTGTCAATGACAATCATGAGTCACTGATGGGAACGGTAGTAAAGGATGTGACAGTAACCCTTGCCGGTACGGCACATCATGCAAGCGGAGCACTATTATGGACACATCATGGGGTTAGCGGGCCGGCTATCTTGCGCTTGTCATCATACGCCGCCAGAGAGTTGGCGGAACAAGATTATCGCGCCATATTAACGGTGAACTGGTGTGGCGGTAGGAAAGAGAAGACAGTGCGTGGCTATATCGCAGATATGATGCGAGAACACAGTATGCGCCTGATATGTAATGAATACCCTACTTTCCTTACGCAGAAGCATTGGAATGTTATGTTGGACCAGTGTTCCATACCACAGTCGCAGAGATGGGGCGCACTTAACAAGGCACATATCAATCGCCTTGTAAATGTGTTGACAGCACAGCAGTTGACAGTCAGCGGCAGAAACACATACAAGGAAGAGTTTGTGACGGCTGGTGGGGTGTCATTGAAGGAGTTGCAGCCTAAGACCCTGGAACATAGATGTTACAAAGGACTGTATTTCGCAGGAGAGGTGACGGATGTGGATGCTATAACAGGAGGGTTTAATCTGCAGGCTGCATGGAGTATGGGTTGGCAGGTTGCAGTGGCTGTCAGTGCGGGATGGTATGAAAATTAAATCAATTAGTGAGTGTTTTTTTGTCTTTTAGGCAAAAAAGGTTTTATAAACTTGTATTGTGTTCTTTTTTTAATAACTTTGCAAGGCGCAATAAATAATACAAGTTATATAAACAATGAAAAGTACAATTCTTTCATTTCTTTTGTTGCTTGTCTCTGTCATGACAGTAGGAGCACAAGAGAAGCAGCCGGCATTTCCTGGTGCAGAGGGCTATGCCCGCTATGTCACGGGAGGCCGTGGTGGTAAGGTATATTACGTTACCAATCTTAATGACTCTGGTGAGGGCTCTCTGAGATGGGCCATAGGACAGACAGGCAAGCGTACGATACTCTTTAAGGTGTCTGGTACTATATTCCTGCATTCTGCATTGTCTATCAACAGTGGTGATGTGACTATCGCCGGACAGTCAGCCCCTGGTGACGGTATATGTGTGGCCGACTATCCTTTCACGATTAATGCGAACAACGTTATCATACGCTATATGCGTTTCAGACTTGGTCAGCAGCAAGTGGCATACCATGAGGGCGACGGACTTGGAGCAATGGACCATGAGGGTATTATGATAGACCACTGCTCTGTCAGCTGGTCTATTGATGAGTGCTTGTCAGTATTAGGAAACAAGAACACCACGGTACAGTGGTGTATATCATCGCACTCACTTGTCAATGCAGGTCATGAAAAAGGCGCCCACGGATATGGTGGTAACTGGGGTGGCGACCATGCCTCTTTCCATCATAACCTCATGATACACCATGTCAGCCGCACGCCTCGCCTTGGCCCGCGTCCCACCACACAGTTAAACGAGCACATGGATATGCGTAACAACGTCATATACAACTGGGCTGGCAATGGCTGCTACGGCGGCGAGGGCATGGACGTTAATATGGTTAACAACTATTACAAGCCAGGTCCGGGCACCCCGACAAACAAGGCGGTGGCTTATCGTCTTGCCGGTATAGGCGTGCGCACCACTGAGTATGTGACGACATATCCGGCATACGCCCCTGCATTACACAAATGGGGACACCTGTATGTCAATGGCAACGTGAACCCGAGCTATTCAAACGTGACAAATGACAACTGGACATACGGTATATACAACCAGGTAGATGCCAGCGGTTGCGATGGCACCTATACACAAAAGACCAAAGACACTATCCGCCTCTCTGAGCCTATTGACTTCATATATACCACCACGCACAGTGCAGAGGATGCCTATGCGCGTGTGCTTGACTATGTAGGATGCTCAAAGAGCCGTGACAGCTATGATACAGAGCTTATCAACGACGCACGCTACGGCACGGCGTCACATCAAGGCAGCGGACTCGGCAAAGGTTTCATCAATTCTCAGGAAGACCTCAGACCTGATGGAGCTGGTGATGATTGGAGTCCATGGCCCACGCTCAACAGCGCCACGGCTCCCTTGGACAGTGACGGTGACGGTATTCCAAACACATACGAGGAGTTCACTCTTGACACAGATCCTTATGACGCTACTGACGGCGCGCAAGTGGCAAGCAACGGCTATACGAACCTGGAGAACTACCTTAACTCCCTTGTCAGCGACATTACTGCAGCCCAGAACGCAGGCGGTGTGGCTGAGGGCGACATAGTGGAGGTAGGCAGTGATGTGCCAGAGTCACTTGAAATCAGCGCAAGGACCAGCGATGGTACAGGAAACTTCGGCAGCGACGACTATAAGATCACCGGCACAAGCAGCAGCAAACTGACAGCTACCTCTGGCGTTTACATGAAGGCATCACGTAATACTGACTACACCTTCAAACTGCCTGAAGGGATTAAGGTCAGCTCAATAAAGGTTGAGGGATATTTGAATAGTGATTCTGGTACAGGATATGTGTGGAAGGTAGGCAACCTCACGCTCGGCTCAAAGAATGCGGCAAACGAATATGTGCTGCGCAACCGTAAGGCAAGCGGTGCGGGAGAGGACAACTACACTTTTACGTTCAGCCCTGCGCTGGAGGGCAGTATAACGCTGGCGGTTACTGGTGATGCGCAGAGTGCCATAATAGCCACGCTATATGTGGAAGACACGCATACAGCCGTAAAGGGTGTGGCCGCCGTGGTATCGCCACGTAGTAATGATATCTACAGCATAGACGGTCGTCTGCTGATAAGCAATGCCTCTCAGGCTCAGGTCAGCGGACTCACCAAGGGCATATATATAATGAACGGAAAGAAATTGGTAGTGAGATAGACACTTGTATATATTACATGTGATGAAACAAGGTGGTTCTATTTATTCCCACCATAAAAGGAAAATGCCCCGGAATATATAAAAATTCCGGGGCTTTTTGCGTATATGTCAAATATTTTTTGTACCTTAGCCGAATTAAACTGCAGACACTTGTCGTCTGGCTTTGATAAAACGAATATGATGAATAAGATAAGATACAGACTGTTGGCCGCAGTGCTGGCACTGCTGGCCGTTAACAGCACACAGGCACAACTGCGTATTAATTTTGGTGAGGACTCGCCGTTGCGCAAACTCTCCATAGCAGAGATGGCTATAAGTAACCTGTATGTGGACAGTGTGGATGAGGGCAAACTCGCGGAGGATGCCATACGGGGTATGTTAGAGAAACTGGACCCGCACTCCAGCTATTCTACTCCAAAGGAGGTGAAAGCCCTTAACGAGCCGCTCATCGGCAACTTTGAGGGAATAGGTGTACAGTTTAATATGCTTGAGGACACACTGCTCATCGTGCAGACTATCAATGACGGTCCGTCAGAGAAAGTCGGCATATTGGCAGGAGACCGCATAGTGACTGTCAATGACACATCTATAGCCGGTGTTAATATGTCAAAGGAGGAGATTATGCGTCGCCTGCGTGGTCCTAAAGGCACTAAGGTTCATGTGGGCATCAAGCGCAGTGGCATAAACGGCCTGATATACTTCGATATCATACGCGACAAGATACCGTTGAATACCGTGGAGGCATCATATATGATACGTCCTGGCATAGGATATGTCCGTATCTCGTCTTTCGGGCTTACCACGCATAAGGAGTTGCTTGACTGCCTTACACAACTGCGCAAGGATGGCATGAACGATCTTATACTCGACTTGCAGGATAATGGCGGCGGCTTCCTTCAGGCTGCTGTTGACGTGCTCAATGAGTTCTTGGAGTCAGGCGACCTACTCGTTTACACCGAAGGACGCACCGTACATCGTCAGGAGTTCCGCGCCAAGGGAAACGGCACATTCCGCCAGGGCCGCATAGCAGTACTTGTCAATGAGTTCTCTGCCTCAGCTGCAGAGATAGTGTCAGGTGCGATACAAGACCAGGACCGTGGCATCGTGGTAGGTCGCAGAACCTTCGGCAAGGGACTCGTGCAGCGCCCCATTGACCTGCCTGACGGCTCTATGATACGTCTGACAGTGGCACACTACTATACCCCCTCGGGCCGTTGCATACAGAAGCCATACGTCAAGGGTGACGCGAAGAAATACTATAACGATATAGAACAGAGATACAAACACGGTGAGTTCACCAATGCCGACAGCATACACTTCTCTGACTCCCTGCGCTTTGAGACGCTAAAGAAACACCGTGTTGTATATGGCGGCGGAGGCATTATGCCTGATTTCTTCATACCGCTCGACACCACACGTTACACCAAGTATCACCGTGAGCTCTCTGCAAAGAGCGTAGTGCTTAACGCCAACCTGCGTTATGCAGAGAAGAACAGGTCAAAACTGTGGAAGCTATATGGCAAGGAGCCAAACTCAAAAGACGCGAATAAAGGCTTCAAAGCCTTTGAGGCAGGCTACACTGTGCCCCAATCATTCATTGACGAGATATACGAGGAAGGCCGCAAGATGGGCATAGTGCCGCAAGATGAGACTGAGACCGAAAAGACCACCGTGGAACTGCGTCGTCAGCTCAAGGCACTCGTAGCCCGTGACCTGTGGTCAATGACGGAATATTTCCGTGTTATCAATGAAGAAAATGACGCAGTGAAGTGTGCTGTGAAACAACTCGTAACTAACTAATAAATGCTAATTTAATGCACAAAACATTATATAATGTGCAGTGTAAGGTGTTTTTTTTGCAAAAATATTTGGTAGTTACGGATAAAAGGAGTAATTTTGCAGTCGGAATTTTGTCTGTGGGGTTGTAGCTCACGATGAAATCAAGTGTGAAGAAAGAAAAATAACAACAAACAAAATTTTAAAATCATGTCTGAAATTAACGAAAAAGTAGTAGAAATCATCGTAGACAAACTGGGTGTTGACGCATCTGAGGTTAAGCCTGAGGCAAGTTTCACTAACGACCTTGGTGCTGACTCTCTTGATACAGTAGAGCTCATCATGGAGCTTGAGAAGGAGTTCGGTGTAACAATTCCTGACTCTGACGCAGAAAAGATCCAGACCGTAGGCGACGCTATTGCTTACATTGAGAACGCAAGCAAGTAAAAAAAGCTAAAAGGCTTGCTCATGCGTCTCAGCGCATGATACACACATGGGGTGATGGCTGGTAGCGAAAGTTTTTTCGCTCTTGCCCTCACCTCTTTTTTATATACAAGGATCTCTAAGACACTATAGTTACAATAGATACTATAGTTACATAGATACTATAGGAACTACAGGCGCTATAGTCACTATAATTATAAAAAACCTAAAGAAACCAATGGAATTGAAAAGAGTAGTAGTAACAGGCATCGGTTGTGTCAGCCCGTTGGGCAACTCTGCCGAGGAGACATGGAAGAACCTTGTTGACGGCAAGAGCGGCTGCGACACCATAAAGCAGATGGATGCCACCCGTTACAAGACACAGATAGCCTGCGAAGTAAAGAACTTCAACGCAGAGGAGTGGATAGACCGCAAAGAGGCACGCAAGATGGACAAGTTCTGTCAGATGGCAGTAGCCAGTGCCGATATGGCCATCAAAGACTCTGCCATGAACCTTGACACCATCAACAAGAACCGCGTAGGTGTTATATATGGTGTGGGTATTGGTGGTCTGAAGACCATGCAGGATGAGCTGGAGTATTATTCTGAGCACAAGGACACACCTAAGTTCGGTCCGTTCTTCATCCCTAAGATGATAGGCGATATAGCTCCTGGTCAGATATCAATACGTTATGGTTTCCACGGTCCTAACTATGCTACCACCAGCGCATGCGCATCTTCAACCAACGCTCTTGCCGACGCTTTCAACCTTATACGTCTGGGTAAGGCAGAGGTAATGGTGGCAGGTGGCTCAGAGGCAGTTATCACAGACCCAGGTCTGGGTGGCTTCTGCTCTATGCACGCCCTGTCAACACGTAACGACGAGCCTCAGAAGGCCAGCCGTCCGTTCTCAGCCAGCCGCGATGGTTTCGTGATGGGCGAGGGCTCAGCTTGCCTCATACTCGAGGAACTGGAGCACGCCAAGGCACGCGGTGCCAAGATATACTGCGAGATGGCAGGTGCAGGTATGAGTGCTGACGCATTCCATATCACAGCGTCACATCCAGAAGGACTGGGTGCTAAGCTCGTGATGGAAGAGGCACTGAAGGATGCAGAGATGCAGCCAGAGGATATTGACTATATCAACGTACACGGCACCTCAACACCTGTCGGCGACATCTCTGAGGCAAAGGCCATAAAGGCACTCTTCGGCGACTGGGCTTACAAGCTCAATATCTCGTCAACAAAGTCTATGACAGGCCATCTGCTCGGTGCAGCCGGTGCGCTTGAGGCTATGGTATGTGTGAAGTCAGTGCAGGAAGACATCGTGCCTCCTACCATCAACCATGAGGAGGGTGACGAGGACCCAGAGATAGACTACAACATGAACTTCACCTTCAATAAGGCAGAGAAGCGCAATGTGCGTGCAGCATTGAGCAACACCTTCGGCTTCGGCGGACACAATGCCTGCGTGATATTTAAGAAATATGCTGAGTAATAATCAGACATCATGCTGATAAGACATACTACACGATATGCTGAGTAACATAATAGATAGGGTAAAGCTCCCGTTCCGTAAGGACAAGGAGCTTTACCTTGCTTTATATAAGATAATGGGTTTCTACCCTCATAAGATTACTTATTACAAAGTGGCCCTGATGCACAAGAGCCTCGGTCACCGTGCTACGGCTGAGGAGCTGAAGGTGCTTGAAGGCAAGAAGGGTAAGAAGAAGGATGACAGATATAACCGCAAGGGTCGCCGCAATGTCCCCGGTGGGAAGGGTCGTCTTGGTAAGCCGCTCAACAACGAGCGCCTGGAGTTCCTTGGTGATGCCATTCTTGATGCCGTGGTGGGCGACGTGGTCTATCAGCGTTTCCCCGGCAAGCCAGAGGGCTTCCTTACTAATGCACGCTCCAAGATGGTGCAGCGTGAGACCTTGGGACGCCTGTCAAAGGAGATGGGCATAGCCAAGCTCATAATGGCAAGCGGACGTTCTGCTACCCACAACAGCTATATGGGCGGTAATGCCTTTGAGGCCCTGGTAGGAGCCATCTATCTTGATCGTGGCTATGAGGCATGCCAACAGTTCTGGACACAGCGTGTCATGGGTAAGTACCTCAACACCGACAAGGTGGCATACAAGGAGGTGAACTTCAAGTCAAAGATACTGGAGTGGGCACAGAAGAACCGCATCAACATAGACTTCCGTCTTGAAGAGCAGTCGCAGGATAAGAACGGCTCGCCCACGTTTGCATATACCGTGGTGCTTGAGGGCGTTGACGGCTGCCGCTCAGAGGGATTCTCAAAGAAAGAGAGCCAGCAGCGCGCCAGTGAGGATACGCTGAAGCGCCTGCGCAACGACAACAAGTTCGTCGATGCTGTCTTTGCTGCAAAGACAGAGCGCACCAAGATGGAGGAACAGCCTATCAGTGTGGCTCCCGATGTCAGTCAGCCATCCGTTGACGATATTGTGATATCATCAGACGCTGACATTGCAGCTGCTGACATCCAGGCACAGAGCGATGCCCCGCAGTCGGCGATAGAACAGACCATAGACGACCTGAACCTTGACGATGTGGTTACTCCCGACAAGATGTCGCGTGAGGATATCATAGCACAGGCAGAGGCACAGGCGTATGAGGGGTAGGCTCGTTCTTAGTTTACTGTTTATAGTTTACCGTTTATGGTTTACTGTTAATAGTTTTGTGCAAAGCACAAGCACGGTTGTACGGCTTGTAGTGAGGGCGAAGACAAATATATAACATAAAAAAAGCAAAAAAAGAATAAGAAAATGAAGATAGCATTAATAGGATATGGCAAGATGGGCAAAATGATAGAGCAGATTGCCCTCTCACGCGGTCATGAGATTGTGAGTATAATAGATGTGGATAACCAGCAGGACTTTGACAGCCCGGCCTTTGCTTCTGCCGACGTGGCGATAGAGTTCACCGCCCCTATGGTGGCATACGGCAACTACCTCAAGGCATGGGAGAAAGGCGTCAAGGTGGTGAGCGGCTCCACAGGCTGGCTCAAGGACCATGGCGACGATGTACGCAAGGCATGTGCCGAGCAGGGCAAGACTCTCTTCTGGGCATCCAACTACTCCATAGGCGTGGCCATCTTCTCGGCTGTCAACAAGTACCTGGCAAAGATAATGAACTCCTTCCCGCAGTATGACGTGGAGGAGACTGAGGTACACCACGTGCACAAGCTTGACCATCCATCAGGCACCGGCATCACGCTGGCAGAGCAGATAGTGGCAAACCTTGACCGTAAGACCGACTGGCAGATGGGAACCCTCACACAGCCTGACGGCACCGTGGTGCCTGCAGAGGGTACTGACAAGAACAAGCTTACCATCAACTCCATTCGCAAGGACGAGGTGCCGGGCATACACTCCATAACATGGAACTCTGAGGCCGACCAGATAACCATCACACACGACGCACACTCACGTCAGGGCTTCGCTCTCGGAGCCGTGCTGGCAGCGGAGTACACCGCCCAACATGAGGGACTGCTTACCATTGACGATATGTTCAAATTCTAACATAGCATGATAGTAAAACAGAAACAAAACATGAAGGTACAGTGGGCAAAGTTCATCATCGTGATGGTGCTTTACCTGCTCTTCCTCTACTGGCTGAAAAGCTGGCTCGGACTCATAGTCATTCCTTTCATCTATGATGCCTATATCTCAAAGAAGATACGCTGGGACTGGTGGAAGGACCTTGAGAACCCTATGCGCATGATAATGTCATGGGTTGACGCTCTGGTGTTTGCCTTGGTGGCGGTTTATTTCATCAACCTGTTCTTCTTCCAGAACTACGTCATACCGTCAAGCTCTCTGGAGAAGTCACTTCTTACAGGCGACTACCTCTTCGTAAGTAAGGTAAGCTACGGTCCGCGCATACCACAGACACCGCTCACCATGCCGCTTACGCAGCACACGCTGCCCGTAGGAGGCATTAAGTCATACATAGAGTGGCCGCAGTGGGACTACCGTCGCGCACCGGGACTGGGCAAGATAAAGCTTAACGACATCGTGGTGTTCAACTTTCCTGCAGGCGATACCGTGGTGAGCGAGCCACGCTGGCAGCCTACAGACTATTACCAGATGTGTTACGGCTACGGCGAGCAGATACTCTCACAGAGTAATATGGAGGTGAATGTCGATTCCCTGTCGCCGCTCATGCAGCGCAAGTACTACGAGATGGCCTACAATGCCGGCCGCCAGTACATACTGAGCCAGCCCACCGAGTACGGCAAACTGTTGTGGCGCCCTGCTGACCGCCGTGAGAACTATGTGAAGCGCTGTGTGGGACTGCCAGGACAGACGCTCCAGATAAAGAACCGCATAGTATATCTTGACGGCAAGCCCAACAAGGAGCCTGACAACGTGCAATATACCTACTTCGTGAAACTCAAAGAGCGTCTGCCCGAGGACCTCATAGAGCAACTCGGCATATCACAGGAGGACCTCAGCCAGCTGAGCCAGTACGGTTACCTGCCGCTTACAAAGAAGGCATACAAGGCACTGAAGGCAAGAAAAGACCTCGTGGAGTATATACGCATCAACGAGGAGAAGACAGTGGGTGACATTTATCCGCTGAACTCACGCCACGGCTGGACACGCGACAATTATGGTCCGGTGTGGATTCCTCAGAAGGGCAAGAGCATCAAGCTTACGCTGGAGAACCTGCCTGTCTATGAGCGTCCTATACGTGTATATGAGGGCAATGACCTCAAGGTTACCGACGACGGCAAGATACTCATCAACGGCAAGCAGACCACAGAGTACACCTTCAAGATGGACTACTACTGGATGCAGGGAGACAACCGTCATAACTCAGCCGACTCCCGTTACTGGGGCTTCGTGCCTGAGGATCACATAGTGGGCAAGCCAATCTTCATCTGGTGGTCAAGCGACCCCGACCGTCACGGTTTCAAGGGCATACGCTGGAACCGCCTCTTCCGCTGGGTGGACAATATAAAATGATGTAACACCTACAGCAAGGTGTAATATATATAAAAAGCATTGCTTCTACGTTGTAAATAATAGTTCAACGTGAAAGCAATGCTTTTTTTATTTGCTTCGTTTCAAATAATCCTTATTCCATCAGAACTTTATCTTTGTAAGGTCAACCCATGGCTTGATTTGCAGAGTGTTGCTTACTTTTGCAAGAATCATCATGGCAAAAGGAATGGCACCGTTCTCGTGGGCTGGCTGCTTAGGGTCCATCATTACTTCAACGTACATGACCTCAGGCTTCACTCCGTTGTCCTTGAGGAACTTCTCCATGTTCTTGGTGTTCTGCACTGGTACAGTGATGTCTTTGACGTGATGCAAGAGGAATATCTTCTCGTCTGTACGTGGAGTCCATCCGCTGCAGAGGTTGTCATTGTTAAACTCATTCATCAGTCGCTTAGAGGTAGGAGACTCAAGGTCGCGAAGCTCATCAGACATAAACTTCTGTACAGTCTGTGTGCCTACCTTCTCGTCAATCTGGATACGGGTGTATTTCTTGCTCAATACCCACTCGTCTATGTGGCTCAGCAGAGGTTCCTTGAACAGCATGTCGCGGCTTATACCCATATTGCGGAAGTGGTTGTAGGCAAGCACGGTGCTGATGACGGTTGATGGCATGCCGGTCTCGTCAGAAGATAGCAGTTGACGGTATGTCTCGCCGATGTCGTATGGGCCGCCGCCAGCAAAGGTGTAGGTCAGCTTGATGTCTGGATACTTCTCAGTAAGCAGACGTACCACGCCCATTGCTGTCTGTCCACCCTCAGAGTAACCTATGTTAAACAGGGCATCACCCCATGTATATCCCATCTCTGCGAGCAGCTTCTGAGCCTCCAACAGAGCGTCAACGCTGGCCTGTGCATTGCTCTTTGCCATACAGTAAGCCTGTGGCTTGTCCTCTGTCACGCCAAATCCGTAGTAGTCGGCTGCCACGGTTATCAGTCCGCTGCCTGCCATCATTTCTGGTATACTGATGTCACCTCTTGTAGGACATTCTGAAGCCTCATATACTGTGAAGTGGTTGTATATCATGAAGCCCTTGGCCTTCTTCTCCGGGTCGTTAGGCTGCACCTCGTCGCCTATGACTATGGCAGCTGACAGGGTTGTGGCGTTGCCGTTAGGGTCGGTAGATGGGTAGTTGAAGTTTATTATAGTAAGCTTCTTCTCGTCATCGTGGGTTTTGCTCTTGACGGTAGCCTTGAAGCTTACCTCTGGCATCTCAAGAGTGTCGTCACTGCTGCATGATGTAAATGTAGTCTCCATTGCGCCGCATGTGAGGATGGCGGCAAGCATCCATGAAATAAATCTTTTCATACCTTTAGATGTTTTTTTGTTTGTTCCTGTTTTCTGAATGCAAAATTAATGCGAAAGTGTAACATGAAGAAGTTTTTCAGCTTTTTTCCTGCAAAAGACCTGCGACAGGAGCCCTATAATGCGACAAATGAGCGGAACAGCCTTTTTTTTGTCGCAGATATGAAAAAATATTCGTACCTTTGCAATTGATTATGAAGACATTTGAAGAATTGGGCGTATGCCCGGAAATTTGCAGCGCCATTGGCGAACTGGGCTTTGAGCAGCCCATGCCCGTGCAGGAGGCCGTTATCCCTTTGCTGCTGAGTGAGGAGCAGGGCAGTAAGGACTATATTGCTTTGGCTCAGACAGGTACGGGTAAGACCGCAGCCTTCGGACTGCCGCTGTTGCAGATGATTGACCCGAAGGACCGCACTACACAGGCTGTGGTGTTGTCGCCTACGCGTGAATTATGCTTGCAGATAGCTGACGACCTGCGTGACTTCTCTAAGTTTATCAAGGGAGTCAACGTGGTTGCCGTATATGGAGGCACCAGCATCAGTGAGCAGATACGCTCCCTGCGCCACGGTGCGCAGATTATAGTGGCCACACCGGGCAGGCTCATTGACCTTATAGAGCGTGGCAAGGCGCACCTCGACATGGTGAGCCACATAGTGCTCGACGAGGCCGACGAGATGCTTAACATGGGCTTCACCGAGAGCATCAACCGCATATTTGAGTCGCTGCCCGAGGGCCGTCAGGTGCTGCTCTTCTCAGCTACTATGAGCAAGGAGGTGGAGCAGGTGGCTAAGCGTTACCTCGGTGACTACCGTGAGGTGGTGGTAGGCTCACGTAACGAGGGTGCGGAGCACGTGAACCATATATATTACATGGTCAACGCCAAGGATAAGTATCTGGCGCTGAAACGCGTGGTGGACTACTTCCCGCGCATCTACGGCATCATCTTCTGCCGCACCAAGGTGGAGACACAGGAGGTGGCAGACAAGCTTATAAAGGACGGATATAACGCCGAGGCGCTGCACGGCGACCTGTCACAGCAGCAGCGCGACCTCACCATGCACAAGTTCCGCCAGCACCTCACACAGCTGCTCGTGGCTACCGACGTGGCGGCACGTGGACTTGACGTTGATGACCTCACACACGTCATCAACTACTCCATGCCCGACGACACAGAGTCATACACACACCGCAGCGGACGCACAGGCCGCGCCGGTAAGAAAGGCACCTCTATTGCCATCATACACCAGCGCGAGCACCACAAGATACGTCAGGTGGAGAAGACCATAGGCAAGCAGTTTGTGGTGGGCAAGCTGCCTACTCCTGAGGAGATATGCACCAAGCAGCTCTTCCGCGCCATTGACGAGATAGAGAAGACTGACATAGTGGATGAGCAGATAGAGCCGTTCATGAAGGAGGTGCGCCGACACTTTGAGTTCGTGGACAAGGAGGAGATACTGAAGAAAGTAGTGGCGCGTGAGTTCGGCCACTTCCTGAAGTATTACGCCAACGCCCCCAAGATAGAGGAGGTGACGCTGAAGACGAAGAAGAAGGGCAAAGGCTCCGTGGCCGACCGCGGCGGACACCCCGACTGGTCACAGAAGAAACCCCGTGAGGGCGTGCAGAAGGGCTATGTCAAGCTCTACGTCAACCTGGGCAGGCAAGACCGCTTCTTCCCCGGCGAGGCCATGCAGCTCATCAACCGCTGCGTGACGGGCAGGCAGAAGGTAGGTCATATAGATATCATGCCGCAGTTCACACTCATCGAGGTACCTAAGAGGGACGCGCGCGTGGTGATGGCTTCTCTCAGCGGTGCCTATTACCGTAACAAACGTGTGGTTTGCCGCTTGGATAAGAAAGACAAGAAATAGGACATTTTGGTGATTTCGCCTTTTTTATTTTGTCAACGAAAAAACGCAAACCAGGAGAAAAGGAGGCCTGAAAAACGAGGAAAAGACACCTTTTTTGCTCTTTCCACCTCCTTTTTCCCATGAAAGCATAGCTTTTACCATGTAAAGTGATAGCTTTCACGATGAGAAACGATAGCTTTTACACCCTGAAAGCATAGCTTTTGCAACGCAAAAGCTATGCTTTTTTCATGCTCTCCCATAACCTGTCACTGATTATCAATGAGTTACAACCCTCTGTAGATTTCGCTGTACGCAGCCAGCAGGAAATAATTTTGAAATATCGTAAGCATAAGGCGTTAACAGAAGGCTCAAAATAGGACATTTTTGTCATCGGGTGACATAAATCAAGTCCAATTCAACACCGTATTCATATATTTCTTTGAACATGAATTGTCATAAATTGACCATAAATTATCATAAAATATTATAGAAAAAAATTAATGAAAAATTCATGGAAAATTCACGGAAATTATATGTTGTTATCCTTAACATACGCTCTGCTCCGAAGGAGCATGATAAAAGTATAAAAGCCAGCTACACCACCAAACGGTGCGACTGGCTTTATTCTTCTGTGTGAATACTATTTCCTTTGTTATGCCGTTTATTATATAGATATGGCATAGTAAACTCTTACGTGTAGGTTCTCAATGTATCTTATGTAGTCGTAAATGTAATAGCAGTATATGAATATATAGATATGGGTATGATGAGTCGGGGAAAGACGAGGTGTGGGAGACTTCCAGTCTGCTTTGTATCTGCCCGGGTGGACCCTTGTGGATGCAGGCAATCCCTGAGCGCTGCAGGATACTTGTTGTGTGAAATAAAAAGGTAAAGGATATGAAAATACTGATTATAAACGGAAGCCCGAGGAAGAAAGGCTTGATTTCTCAGATGCTTGACATCATGCGCCAGGAGGCAGAGCAGAGGGGTGACGAGGTGCAGGTGGTATATACAAACGACCTGACCGTCAAGCCCTGTACGGGGTGTATGGCGTGTCGCACAAAGCGGAAGTGCTCCATGGCAGAGGATGACTCGCAGCGGGTGTTAAGGATGATGCAGGACTCTGATGCCGTCATTATGGGGGCACCATGCTATTGGGGTAATATACCGGGACAGATGAAGCTGTTGTTTGACCGCATGGTATATGGTATGATGCGTGACACTCCTCGTTTCCCTGAGCCGCTGATGAAGGGTAAGAAGTGTGTCTTCCTGAGTACTTGTACTACTCCATGGCCATGGAATATATGGTTCAATCAGTCGCGTGGCGCAATCCGTGCCATGCGCGAGATATGTCGTTACTCCGGCTTAAAGGTTGTGACGACCATAGAGCGCGGAGGTACGGCGATGCGCCCGCAGTTGTCGGAGAGGGACAGGCAGAAGTGTCGTAAGGCAATAAGGCTTATCAAACCCTGACGGCTATGGCAGTGCAGGGAAGAGGCCGTAGGCAGGGGGAGAGGATATGAAAGGATACAAAAAAAAGCAGCGAAGAGAAATCTTCACTGCTTTTTTGTGGTGCCAACGGGAATCGAACCAGTGACACAAGGATTTTCAGTCCTTTGCTCTACCAACTGAGCTATGGCACCAAATGCGAACCAAGTTCCACACACTGCCCTATACCACCCCTGATAAAGTGCATTTCCCTTGATTGCGAGTGCAAAGGTACGACTTTTTTTTGATACCTCCAAATTTTTTCGCAAGTTTTTTCGTTTTTTCTTGCAACTTTGCGAAAAAAGCAGTAATTTTGCATTGTACAATCGGGGTGTAGCGCAGTTGGTAGCGTACTTCGTTCGGGACGAAGGGGTCGCCAGTTCGAGTCTGGTCACCCCGACTTGTAAAAAGAGGCAACCATGGTTATGGCTGCCTCTTTTTGCGTTATATATATCCCCTGTGTGAGGGGCGGTGTTCAGTTGTCGCCCTCTACGTAGTTCTCCATGTATATATTCTCACCGTCGAAGGCGGCATAGGTGTATTGCCACAGCCAGTCGCCGAGTATCATCATGCGGGTTTGTTTGCTGAGCATCAGGTCAAGCTCTATGTGGCGGTGGCCGAAGAGCATATAGTCGGTGTCGGGGTGCTCCTTGAAGTATTGCTTGGCATATATCACGAGGTGCTCCTTGTCTTCGCCCATGTAAGGCGGCTCCTTGCCGTCCTTGCGCTTCAGGCGTGAGTGTTTTGCCCATTGCAGGCCGAAGCCTATGCCGAGGTCGGGGTGAAGCCATGTGAACAGCCGCTGGCACACCTTGTTGTGGAAGATGGACTGTATAAAGCGGAACTTACGGTCAGGGTCGCCCAGTCCGTCGCCGTGTGCCAGGTAGAACGTCTTGCCGTGCAGCTCGAGCGCGGTTGGCTTGCGGTGTAGTATCACGCCGCACTCCTCCTCAAGGTATGAGTAGGCCCAGATATCGTGGTTGCCGGTGAAATAGTGTACCTCTATGCCACTGTCGGTAAGTTCGGATATCTTACCGAGGAAACGTGTGAAGCCCTTCGGCACCACACGCTTGTACTCATACCAGAAGTCAAACATGTCGCCGAGCATGAAGACAGCCTCGGCGTCTTTCTTTATGTCGTCAAGGAAACGCACCAGCCTGCGCTCTTGCGTGCGGCGGTGCTCTGTGGCGAGTGAGCCTAAGTGTGCGTCGCTTATAAAGTATATCATAATCCCAGGTCCTTTTTTGCGTTTTCTGCAAAATTACGAAGTTTTGCTGAAACTGGCAAGGAAACAAAGGGGAAAAGAAATGCAAAAGCAATGTGTTTGCATATATTCATAATTAGGTGGCACCGCTTACGATCTGCGGTGCCGCCTATGTTATCATTTATTCATAATACCGCTGGCGTTTCAGCCAAAGCTTGAACAAGGAATCGTTGATGGTTATTTCCTGTCCGTCGATGTCGATGAGGTCTTTCTTCAGTAAGGCTTTCTTTATAGACTGAATGTTGGCTGACGACTCCAAACGATATTCCTTTATAATCTCCTTACGGCTGAAACCGTTGGACACGCCGTTGGCAAGTGCCCTCATAAAGTTCAGCTGTAACTCCGAGAGTTGCTCCACTTCACGCTGGAAAAACACTTTGTTTTGCTCCAAAAGATCATCGATGGCATCGCTGATATTCTTGTCGGTCACTGTTTCGTCTGATTTATACCACACAACCCATGACAGGTGCTGTACGTAGGATGACAGATTCTCCGTTGCCTCGCATATCTTTTCTGCCTGCGAGGCGGTGATGCTCTTGCCGCTTTCCTGAAACTTTGCGCAGATGAATGATACCCATTCTTCAGTAGGTATCTTTTTGAGGAACATCATGTCGCCAAACTTATAGAAAGGCATCCCCTTGTCGTTGAAGATGTTCTCCATAAGATGTTTCTTGCTCCCGAACATACAGTAAGTGACATTCTGTTGGTGTTGCCACACAGAGCGCAGTTTCTTTTGAAAACTCCCAGAATCAGCAAAATCGGCTATTTGCTGGAACTCATCCAGGCAAATAACGAGTTGGATGCTTTTCTCTTGTGCTATCCTTTCTGGCAACTGCAGAATGTCAGTCTCCGTGTTATCTTTCGGATTCCATTCAAATGAAAGAGAGAAATCATTCATTGGGTCTGGACCAAAGGAGAACTTGGGAGATATGTTTGAAAGAAAAGTCTTGGCCGTCTCTATCCATTCGTCAATCTTTGATGAGGTCTGCTTTATTACAGCAGAGGCGAAGGCATGATAAAACTCATACTCGGATTTGCATTGGAATATGTCAATGAACACCGTCTTTATCTCTGGACTGTGAATTCCTGCTGTGACTTTCTTTACAAGCGAGGTCTTTCCCCAACGGCGTGGGGATATTAGGATTGTGTTGATGCCATGAGTGAGGTTGGCGGTGAGTCGTTTTGTATCTTCCGTCCTGTCAGTGAAGAAATGTCCCTCTGCGGCCTTGCCGAATATGAATGGATTTTCTGTCTTCATATTTCTATTATTCTGATTCTCAGATGCAAAGGTAAGTAATAAATTTGTTACTAACAAACCTGTTACTAACAAACTTGTTACTTTTAACTTTTTTTGTTATGACAGAAGGCTTGTGGACGGCAGGGAGAGGTGTGGCGGTAAGTCGGTTTAGTCAAATCCCAGTTCCACACGAGCCTCCTCGGTCATCATGCTCTTGTCCCATTCGGGCTCGAACACCATGTTGACCTCTGCAGACGTCACTCCCTCCACGGCGTTTACCTTGGAGCGCACGTCTTCAATGATGAAGTCGGCGGCAGGGCATGACGGTGCGGTGAATGTCATGTCTATATCGACTTTGCCCTCCATGTCGAGGTCAATCTTGTAGATGAGTCCGAGGTCGTAGATGTTTACGGGTATCTCGGGGTCGTACACAGTCTTCAGCACCTCAATGATGCGCTGTTCTATGTTTGAGTGTTCTTCTTGTGTCATATCTTTCCGTTATCTCTGAATGAATAATAATCTCCGTCGGTTACTATGATGTGGTCGCAGAAGTGTATGCGCATGGTGCGGCATGCATCTGCTATGCGTTTTGTCAGCATCTCGTCGTCGCGGCTGGGGTGGGTGTTGCCGCTGGGGTGGTTGTGGGCTATGGCAATGATGGTGGCGTTCTGTTGTATGGCGTGTTTCATTATCACCCTCACGTCAACGGCGGTCTCTGTTATGCCGCCGTGTGACAGGCGTATGGTGTCAATGTGCTTGTATGACTGGTTCATCAGCACCAGGTAGGCCTCTTCCACGTCAAGGTCGCGCATACGCGGCCACAGCTCGTCGTATATTGCCTTTGAACAGTCGAGTTTCTTGCGCTCAGGCATCTGCGCCAGTTCGCGTCTGCGTCCCAGCTCTGCCACAGCCATGATGCTTATAGCCTTTGCCTCACCTATTCCGTGGTATGACATCAGTTGCTCCAGCGTGCGCTTGCTCAGTACGGCAAGGTTGTTGTCGCAGTCCTTGAGTATCTGTTTCGTGATGTCAACGGCAGTCTTTCCCACTACGCCGCCACCTATTATGATGGCGAGTAGCTCGGCATCGCTGAGGGCTTCTCCACCGAGGCGCATCAGTTTCTCGCGTGGACGGTCCTCCTCGTTCCATTGTGTTATGGTAAGCCTCTCGGGCTCAAATATCTCGCTTACACCCCATTCTGTCATGTCGTAACTTTATAATTATGCATCATACATTATACATTATTTATAGAATGTTTTCTCAAATGCCTGAAACTCGTCTTGCCTGAGCACGCAGCGTTTCCACCATGCGTTGATGAAGCCCAGTCCGTAGCCCATCAGCTGGGTGAATGCGGCGGGCACTGAGAGCAGTCCTACGCGCAAGCTCTTGTTCACAACGGATGAGTGTATGCAGATGATGAGTGCGTATGCAAGAAGCGGTGTCAGTGTCCACAGACACCATGGTGAGAGCAACAGCAACAACAGTACTCCGAGTGTAAAGAGCATGGGGAGCAGGTGTACGGGCTTCATGGTGCCGGGATGGCGCTTCTCAAGGTTTATGCGTGCAATGCCGCTGTTATATACCTGACGGAAGAACTTCCTCAGGTCGGTGCGGCGTTTGTGCCATACCCATGCCTCTGGAAACAGCCTGCTCTTGTAGCCGTTTTCTATCAGTCTGTATGAAAAGTCGATGTCCTCGCCGAACCTCATACGGGAGAAACCGCCCAGGGCCTGATAGGCTGTGCGCCTTACTCCCATATTGTATGAACGGGGGTAGAACTTGTCAAGCTTCTTCTTGCCTCCGCGTATGCCGCCGGTGGTGAAGAAACTGGTCATAGAGTAGCTGATGGCTTTCTGTACCGGGGTGAAAGATGCGTGGGCAGCGTCGGCACCACCGAAGAAGTCGCATTGCTCGCGGTTGAGCTCCTCGTCAATGGCGCTGAGATAGTGGGGTGGGACAACCACGTCGCTGTCAAGGATTATGACGTAGTCGCCGTTGGCATAGTCCACGCCGAAGTTGCGACTGTTGCCGGGACCGCTGTTCTTCTTGTAATAGTAACGCAGCGGCAGCAGGTCCTTGTATCTGTTGCATACCTCGTCGCATCTCTTGTCGGAGCCGTCCTCCACTATGACGACCTCGAAATTGCGAAAGACCTGATGAGTCAGACTTTCAAGTAATTCGTCTACCTCATCAGGCCTATTATATACTGGTACAATAATAGAGTAGTTCATTATTATTCCTTCATACGCTGTATGTAGCTGCCGTCACGTGTGTCCACCTGTACCAGCTCGCCTTCCTCAATGAAGAGAGGTACGCGAATCTCTACGCCTGTCTCCAGTGTTGCTGGCTTCAGAGTGTTGGTAGCGGTGTCGCCCTTCACGCCTGGCTCAGAGTGTGTCACGCGGAGCACAGTCTTAACTGGCATCTCGGCATATAATACAGTGTCGGTGTCAGCGTCGCTTACTACCTCAACGATGTCAGACTCCTTCATGAACTCTACGCCTGTAACGAGCTCTGCTGCGATAGGTGTCTGGTCGTATGTCTCCTGGTTCATGAAGATATAGTCATCACCCTCCTTGTAGAGATACTGGTATGGACGACGTGTAATCTGTACCTCCTCCAGCTTCTCGCCGATGTTGAAGCGACGCTCCAATACGCGACCGTCTGTTACGTTCTTCAACTTGATGTTCATGATGGTGTTACCCTTACCTGGCTTGCGGTGCTGGAAATCGATGCAAACCCAAATGCCGCCGTCCATGCGTACGGCAACGCCTTTCTTAATGTCTTGCGAATTAATCATTTTTCTTTTATTATCTTATTCTTTTGTCTTAATCGTGTCCTCGTGAACTTTCATCTCTCTTCTTCCTCTTGCCATTCCTCTCTTGCCATCTCTTGTTTCTCACCTCTCTCGTCCTTTATCTGTCTTTTGTCGTCTCTCTCTTCTTCTCTCGTTCTTTTTTATCTCCTGTCGCCTCTATCTTCTTCTCTCGTTCTTTTCTATCTCCTGCTGTCTCTCGTTCCTCTTCCTTTCATTTGTATTCCTTTCCTCTCTCTATGTTATGTATGTCGCTGTATTACAGCGACCGCCTTTCCTCTTCTTCCT
>OCTW013402532.1_pt1 | contig 56723 bp, 62 predicted proteins | sample 1539671 | NCBI WGS metagenome assembly OCTW01 (sample SAMN02144230, study PRJEB22623) | gut metagenome | biome: sheep rumen | host: Ovis aries | place: New Zealand | reverse complement strand
CAATGCGCAGCGTCACGCCATAGCTTGATGGGTTCATGTACGCCCGCAACTCTTCAATTTTTCGCTTCATGCTTTCATCCCCTTTTCCAGTGCCCGCTTTGCCATGCGCAGAGCTTCCATGTCTAACTCAATTTCATGCAGCAGTTCTTCATCCACAGGATCATCCGCCAGTACGGCATCCTCATATTTTTCCTGCTCATCAATCATGCTCTCGATGATTCTGATTGCTTCATTCGTTTTCATTTCTTTTCTCCTCTCTAATTTTTATTTCTTTTGCCTGTACTTCGATCATATCTGCCGCCGCGAATAACAAGCTCTCGCACTGCGGTGACTGATATTCATACGGGCAGTTTTTGCAATTTTTCTTCCGGTTGATGACATCACAGCTGCGCAGTGCAATTGCGATTGTCTCTGCCGGTGTCGGCATCCGTTGTTTATAATTCATGTCATTCTTCTTCCTTCATAATCAGATACCTAACGATTTTATGCTCCATTTCCAATACTGCATAAGTGCGCTCATCGTTATCCTCGTACACGCACATCGCTTCTCGTGCCGCATCGCTCACTATTTGCATTACCTCTTGCACTGTATATCTTTCTTTCATTTCGTTCTCCTATTCAATTTGCAGCAGCCGGTAAAACTGATACCCGTGTCCAGTCACAGGATTCACGCCTATGACCAGACTATCTTTTTCCAGTACCCAGCCTTTCGGTACAGTCGGTGTCTCTCGCCAGCTGTTTGCCTTTACTTTCTTCTGCTTTTCCGGCGGATCAATCAGATTCCGACTGCACGAGTAGGTGCTTCGGCTCGCCGTTCCTGTCTTTGTCTCGCTTTTCGCTATGTATGTTGCTATTTTCTTGTAATTTTGTCCATACAGCGTTTGCATTTTGACATGTCCGCCGTATCTACGCCACTTTTTTTCGATTTCTCGGACATCCGCGTAGTATGGGATCACCAGATGGTGATGTATTCCGCCACGCGATCCGATTTCTGTTGTTGCAACCCACTTTAGCTCCGTGCCCGTCTTTTTGTACATCCGTTTCAGACAGGCAAGGAATTTTCTTAAATTCTTCTCTGCATCTGCGGCATTTGGACGTTTCTCTCTCGTGTACGTCAGTGTCAGGTATAAATCTCCTTCCGTAAAGTTTGCATTCAGCTTTCTTGTCAGCTTGCGTTCCCGCAGCTTCTGATTGTACCGCTGCACTTCCTCTTTGGTTGGATGTGCGCGTTCCCCGCGTTCGCGCTTGACAATCTTCCCGTTTACTATTTTGCTCTGGCATCTGTTGCGCTTGTACACTTCCCACGTCTTTCCGCAAATTCTATCTCCACGGACATACATTTCATTCCCCTGTTCCTTGTCCCATGTATTGTGCACGTAACTTTAATATGTTGATCTAGCCTTAAAGCGGCGCAATACCGCTCGGTTTTGACTTGATATTTTCCAGTTTTCGTGTATAATACATATAGTGGTTGATTTAGGCATCCGTCAGCAGTTTTTCTGCTGCGGATGCCTTTTTCTTATACATGTGTGATGTCCCACTGCTGCGGCAGATTTGTACATCTGCAAATCGTGACCGTATGATCTCCAAGCTGGATGTTTCGGGCGATTGGACACGTTTCGCATTCCTTGCAGTGCATATCACAGCACCGCTTGATTGTCTCTATTGCATGTGTCAGCAGTGGAATTGTCACCTCTGTGTTGATTTCCACAAGGTTCTGTGGAAGCTGTGGAAATTCTTCACTTCTTAACTGTGCGTCTAAATCCTTTAAGCAATCGTCCGTCAAAGTCAAACTCACCTCCAAAATGCTTCCTGCCGCATACGATACACGTCACTTTCTCATCTTTCTTCCGCGATTGTGTCGGTACAATCGTCTGCGCTTTCAGCGTCTTTCCGTGCGTTTTCAGATACTCCGCAAACCGCTTTTCGCATGGTGTGCACATCTTTGCCGTCATATAATCTTTTCCTCCTGTAATACTCTGCGATCTGCTTCTTTTTCTTGTGCCGGACAAACGCCCGGTACACATTGACATCGATGCCGTTCCGGCGGCACCATTCCTCACCGATAAAGTCTCGGTCCAGTGTCTTTGCAAAATCCTGTGTGCTGTTCATCGCACTGACGATCTTCTGCTTTACTTCCTTCCTGCGCGTGAACTTCATACGTCATCCCCCTTCGGGATTCTGACAGTGTCTCCCGTCAGTGCATCGAAGATTTCGCGCCGCTGCTGCTGCACCTGTACGGTCATGCGTCTGCGCTCTGCCTTGCGCTTCTGCTTTTCTCTCTTTCGGCTGATCTGTGCCCGATCTACGCGGAACTGATGAAACATTCCCGCCAGAAAACCGACCAGTGCTCCGGCTACGCCGGATTGAATTGCAATTGCTGTTACTGTCATAATGTACTTCCTTTCTCTACCATTTCTTCTAACTCCGGGGGCATCATGATGTCGCACTCGACGGTGCCTGTATACGGACCAATCAGTTTCCCGTCATGACTAAATGCATATACTGTGCCATTCTTGCTCTTGAATAAATAATTCACCGCTTCTGGGCTGCGCCGGAGCGCAATTTCAACGATTTGTGCGTATAAATTCATGCTATTCCCTCCTTCTTCATGTTATTTGCCGAGCAAGATGTTCATTCTACCCCTTGTGCACAGCTCGCTTTGTCAATTCCACAATTCCGAGCTGTATTCCCAGCACTCTGTGTCGCGTTCCGGTTCCGGAACTTCAATCCCGTTTTCTTCTAACGCATCTTCCAGCGCGCGGATTCTCTTTTCGAGATTCGCCAGCCTTTTCTCTACATTCTGATTCAACTGCATCATCTCCCGCCCGCTTGATTTCGTTATCAAAGTACTCCTGATGCCACTGAAGCGTCTTTGCCGTCTCATCGTCAAGAAATACAATATCTGTCGGCGACACGCGTTCCACGCCGGTGGCTTCGTTGTTGTATTCCGGAAGAGTAAACTCAACAAGACCATAGGTTCTTGCAACTGTTCCTCCAGGATGACCGCCTTTCAAAAGGCTGGGCGCAAAAACATCAGAATAGTGTTCCCATCCGTGGAAATAACCGACACGTTCTTTTACAACACACAATCGTCTTTCTGCAGTAATCGTACTTTCATTAAACGATTTAGCCATCTTCTCACCTCTTTTCTAAAACGAATAAGGAACTTAAAATCATTTCGTATGCTCTTCAGGATTTGTGCGAGAAGCACATGTAACTGGTAAGCAGTCTGCCATCTCTCTTGCTCTGTCAAGCACGCACTTCACCACGCTCGATGTGCGTGCTTTTTCGTCCAAACTGTTCACAATCAATTCCAACGTATTTTCTGCAATGTGCGTTGCATCTTCATCCAAAATTCGTGCAGTGTACTTTCCTGCACCATCATAAATCTGTGGCATTACGTTAGTCTCCTTTCTTGTCGGGTCCCCCTCCATGTGCTACAATAAACGCAGAAAGGAGGTGTTGATATGAATTTCAATGAAATCGTCATCTGTGAAGAGGAATATCAAATTCTCTCTCAACTTTCCAGTGGCGGAAAGCTCGAATACAAGTTGTCAGCGATACAAGCTCCGTATTATTGCCGCTTGTCCAATCTAAAACTGATAAAAACAGAATACATATCATCAGATGGTACAATTGATATTACCAAAACACCGCTTCAAGCACGAATAACATCGCTTGGCGAAAATTATTTCTGTTATGCACGTGATCTACGTAAACGAGATAAAATAAGTCGTGCTCTTGAAATCATACCTATCATAATTTCAATTGTCGCACTTATCATTTCCATCATTACTTAGGGATTCAAAAAACTATGCAGTTTTTTCATAAGCATCCAACGTTTCTTTGCTCTCGCCAAAGGCTTATCCACCTTGGTAAATGTCATCCCTGCCGTATATACAAACGGTACGCCATACGCTCCTTTAAGGAACGCCGCAAAGTATTCCAAAAGCTTTGTTTCTTCAGCTTCTCCGTTTGTTGCGCGATCCCATGCACCAGATTTCAATACTCCTGCACATTCCAGCGATTGAATAAAACAATACGGAAGACCCGTCTTGTACAGATAACTGGTGTAATCTTCACTCTCCCATTTTTCAGTGGGAGAGTTTTTCTTTTCTTCAAATACATGTTCTTTCATCTTTTCACCTTCCCATTTTCGTCTAGCTTGTTCGTCCCCTTCCTGCGTGTTACAATAGATGCAGGAAGGAGTGAATTACATGCTTACACATGAATCCAGAGTGATTTTAGATTATCTGAATGCACGGTTCAGAGCTGGTGCCGATTTCATAGATGCAACAGATATTTCTGCAAACACCGCCTTGGCGAAATTTGAAATTGATGCTTCTCTTCAATACCTTTCAGAAGAAAAGTATTTTGACTTGGAGCATTACATTCACAAGTCTGTTATCCGTAATCCCACCATGAAACTCTTTCATTACAGAGAGTTTGAAATGGCTGAGAATCCAGCATCTCGACCAAACACATTCAACATTTCAGCTCATAAAATTGAGCACTCCAATTTCGCAGATGGCGGAAGTATATCTACTACCATCAACAATGGAAATCAGACTTACGGCAATAATTCCACTATCAGTCAGTCCAAAACCAACAATATCGGCGCACGTATTGATGAAATAGAGAAACTGATTTCCGCGAAGCCCGTGCCCGATCAAGAGCAGCTTGCAGAAATCATAGAATTACTGAAAGCTGCATCCGAGCAGGACAAGCCAGTTTCCAAGGGTTTACTCGCTAAGTTTTCGGATGGTCTCAAGAAGCATTCTGACCTCGTTATTGCCATCGGCAATTGGGCCGTCGCTGTCTTGACAGCCGGGCAGTGATTTCCACCACTTCTCAACAACCGTCAGCCCTAAATCCATGAGCAGAGTTACAAGTTCTACTTCTTGCCGAAGTCGCTTGTTCTCTGCTCTTAGCTTTTCAAGCTCTGTCGTTTCCACGATCTCACCTCCCGTCATTCTCTACATCTCCCGCCGCTCTCTTTTCTTACGTTTAACGTAAGTCTGATGCAAAAAAAATTTGCGCCGCTTCATGCTTACTATCACAAAGCAACTCTGCCATTGTGGCAAGTTTATCATATGGAATCGTCTTCGGATTTGCCAAATAAGAGGACATTGTATTTCTACTCACTCCTATTTCTTGCGCAAAAGTTGTGATATTATATCCGCATTCAGCCATTTTTCCTTTTACGCGCGGAATATCCACCCAATACAACTTCTCACCTTCTTTCGTTTCGCGTAAGTACATCTTACCTCACGTAAGTTTATTTGTCAATGCATTTTGTAAAAGTTTTTGCGCGGAACGTAAAAAATAACTTGCGTTTTACGCGCACCGGTGTTATTATGCATTATATAGGAGGTGGGTGTATGAGTTTATCTACTATATTAAAATCAAGACGCAAAGAACTAGGACTTACTCTAAATGACATTGCTCAACAGATGAATGTGTCTGAAGCAACTGTTCAACGTTGGGAAAGTGGAAACATCAAAAGTCTCCGACAAGGACGTGTCTCAAAATTGGCAGTTATTCTTAATGTCAGTCCTTCAACGCTGATGGGCTGGGAAGGCGAACCCTCTTCCCTTGCACCCACTTCCCGCCAGATTGATGCTTCCGAGGAGAATCTATTAGAGAAATACCGCAATCTGGACGGTTACGGCAAAGAGGTCGTCGATTTGGTTTTAGACGCCGAGCACCGGCGGGTGAGCGAACAGCAAGACACGGTTGAATTTGCTGCACGCTCTGGACAGCGAGGCAAGGTCAGGCGTGTTGACAATCTTGATGATTTACTCCCGCCCGCTGACGAGGATCCGTCGCACATATGATTCAAACTGCCGAGCTACTTGTTGTTCCAGTGGGTTTTGCAGATACACATGTTGCTGTTCCAGCAGTTCCATACACTGGGCGCGGAAGGTTGCAGCGGCGATAGAGATTTCACAGACGTGTGAGATTTCCGGCGGTGTCAGCGCGTGCAGGCTATGCAGGACGCAAGCAGGCGCGAGGATACGGGCCGCAAACCAATTCGCCTGTATTTCTATCGGGTCATCGTGTGCGGATGGTTCGCGGTTGATGCGCGTATGCTGATTATCTCCAATATGCCCGAGCTGTATATGTCCAAGCTCATGCGCAATCGTGAAACGTTGTCGCTGGCGCGACATAGAATCGTCAAAGAATATGTAATACTTATTACCGCTATAGATGCAAAATCCGTCGGTTCTTGGCATCAAACCATCAAGCCCAAGCGCCGCAATGGCATCTCTCCCCCTTCGATACGAAATCAATCTGTAATTGTAATGCTTGCAGATTGATGCCGGATCGACCGGCAGGGCGGTTACGCTGCAGTCAATCAGCAGCTTCCATGCTGCATCTCTTGCCTGCACGTACTTCTCGTAGTTTCGCAATAAAATCACCTCAACGGCTATTTTATATAGCCTGCGGCGTGATTTCATTGGTAAATTATTTCTATGGCAGTGAAAAATAGGAGGTAGAGAAATGGCGGTTAAGCAGCAGTATGTAGTATTGCAGGTTGTACTGAAAGAAAAATTTATCGGTACCGGTTCCGGCAACCTGCGAGAATTGGAGAAGGTAATTAACGAGCAGGCGGCAAAAGGCTATCGTTTGCACACGATTTCTACAACATCATCCGGCAGTAAGGGTTTTATGGCTGGCGATCGCATCCAGGCGACAATGGTGTTTGAATCTATCGACTAAAATTAAAAATCCCGCTCCGGTGTTGACGCACCGGAGCGGGACATGGGCTGAAAAACTTTGACAGGTTGTATTCAGCCCTTTTATTATATCATATTTTAAGAGTAAATAAAAGGAGTGACTTTTATGCGCATTGACGCAATCTATGCTAGGCAATCCATCGAAAAGCGTGATTCTATTTCCATCGAATCACAGATTGAGATGTGCAAGCGTGCCGCCGATCCAGATGCAGCTATTTACCGAGATTCCGGTTATTCCGGCAAGAACACGCAGCGACCGGCATTTACGCAGCTGATGGCCGACGTGCGTGCCGGAAAAATCAAACGAGTATTTTGTTATCGGCTTGACCGAATATCGCGTTCTGTGCTGGATTTCAGCCTTCTATGGCAAACTTTTGATGCAAATCATGTTGATTTTGTCAGCGTAACAGAATCGTTTGACACCAATAGCCCTATGGGCAGAGCTATGATTATGATAATCATCACCTTTGCTCAGCTGGAGCGGGAGACCATTGTCAGCCGATACACAACTAATAGATACGCCCGTTCAAACGCTGGTATCTGGGCAGGCGGCAGAGCGCCATATGGATTTGAGATTCAAAAAGTTGATTGGAACGGAAAGCGTCAATCCGTCTTGAAACCAATACCGGAAAAACTACAAATCGTGCAGGATTTATTCACGAAGTATACCAGCGGAACAGCATCCTTGTACTCTTTGTCAAAAGAATTAAACTTAAACAGCACAGAGCGCTGGGATGCAATAACAGTCCGGCGTATTTTAAAAAATCCGGTTTATGCATGCGCTGATGTTGATGTCTATTCATTCTACTATGGGAACGCAGAAATTATAAACGATGTGCACGAATTTGACGGCTCCCACGCCGCATATCTGGTTGTCAAAGGCGGCAAATCTTCCGCTGGACACCGCACTTTATCTTTGGCATATCATCAGGGTGTCGTGTCATCCGATGTTTTTATAACGGCACAAAAGATGCTCAGTCAAAACAAGCAGTTCAAAAATGGTCATCGCAGCAGCTTTACATGGTTATCTGGATTGCTCAAGTGCCATAAATGCGGCGGTCGAGTCAATGTCTTTCAAAACAAAGGGCTGACATACTTTCAATGTTATAACCGTTTCCATCTATCCGGTTCTTGCGATGCCAAAATACACGGAAATTCTATCGGATACGAAAACTATGTCGCAGACGCAATACAAAACCATATCAACCAGATTTCTAACAGTGATCGCATCGAAGATACGCCGAATCAGCAGCTAAACAGTTTGAAAATCCAACTGCTTGAAAACGAAAAGCAGATAGACAATCTGGTGGAAGCGCTGAAAATTGGCGGGGCGGCTGCTATGCGGTCAATCCAGAGCGAATTGCAAAACCTTGAAGCAGAGCACGAACGCATCACCAATGAAATCGCATCTGTGCAGCCTGTCCACAAATGGCCGCTTGGTTTGGCTGTTGTAGACTTCAGTACGCTTGACTACGATGGAAAACGCGATGTTGCGCGAATGTTAATTGACCGCATCATGGTCGGCGATGATTCTCCAATCGAAATTATTTGGAAGTAGTTCAAGGAACTATGTCTTTTCTCGTCAGCAGCGTCTGCATGAACCACGCAAAATTCAAGCGCGTCATCTCTCGAATGCGTCGGTCATCTTTTCCGCGCACGCCGTTCGGCAGTACCTGCGTTATCGTCTGCCGGTATTTTTGGTCGACAAATGCCTCCGCATCTATTTGCTGCTGCCATTCCTGCGTCAAAAAGGACGCGCGGTACTGCGTAGACTGCGCCCACGGAAATCCCGCCTTGCGGCGAATATCTGCATCCCGATACCACGGATATCCGCCAAAAATTTCATCGGCGCATTCGCCGGAAAGCGCTACCGTGCCGATTTTTTTAATTTCTCGGCAAAAAAGCAGCAAAGACGCATCCACATCCGCCATGCCCGGCAAATCCCGCGCCTCCACCGCCTCAAACAGCGCTCGAACAAGCTGCGGCGTATCAATGACAATCAGATGATTGTTTGCACCGATTGCATCATTCATTTTGCCAATATAGCTGTCATCGCTGTTTGGCTGAAAATGCGATGCCTGAAAATATTTGGCGTTGTCCCGATACGTCACAGAGACGGTTTCCAGTTGCTTTCCTTCTCGCGCGTACTGCTGTGCCGCCACAGCGGAAATAATGCTGGAATCCAATCCGCCGGACAGAAACGTACACAACGGCACATCGGATACCAATTGCCGTTCAATGGCATCTATGACCAACCGGCGCACGGTTTCTATGGTTTCTTGTTGGGAATCGGTGTGCTCCTTATCCTCCAGATGCCAATACTGCCGCAGCCGAAGCCCTGTTCTGTGCGAATACGTGCCGCACCAACCGGCAGGAACCTCTCGCATGCCGCGCAGCACGCCGCAGCCCGGCGTTCTCCCCGGCCCCAGCAGCACCAGTTCCGAAATGCCGTTTCCATCTATCTCTGCCGATATATCCGGATGTGCCAGCAAGGTCTTGATTTCCGAGGCAAATAAAAATGTGCCGTTTTTCTCTGTAAAAAAGAATGGTTTTACGCCGATGCGATCGCGCGCAAAAAACAGCTCCTGTTTTTGCATATCCCAAACCGCGAACGCATAAATGCCATTCAAGCGTTCCAGACAAGCCTCTCCCCACGCCAAATAAGCCGTCAGCACCACTTCGGTATCCGAATGCGTTGAAAAGACATACCCCTGTTTTGCCAAGTCTGTCCGTACTTCTGCGGTGTTATATAGTTCTCCGTTATATACGATGACAGCATGTTCCCGCCGCATTGGCTGCCGGCCGCCTTCTATATCAATGACGGCGAGTCGATTATGCAGCAGCGCTGTGCCATGTTTCACCCAAACGCCTTTCTGATCCGGTCCGCGGCGGCGCATGGTATTTTGCATCTGTTCGAGGACCTTCCGCGAAGGAATTTCGCCTATCATTCCCGCAATGCCACACATTTGCCACTCCTCCTGTCGCACAGATAGTTTGAACGCAAATAGTGTATGTGCCCGCCGCTCGGCATATACTACTTTTCATCTAATTTCCTAACTATTTTGCAGTATGCCTGTACATTTTTACGGATTTTTGCCGCAAAATCCACATTATTTCTATTTTTTTGCACCTACACCTTCTTGACATTTTGGGCACTATTATCGTACAGATGTATACGGCGCAAAAAACATCATCAAAGGCGGGGTTGTTCCGGAGGATTTTGTGTATTCTTCTTCCGGTTATCTGCCGGATAGACAAAACAGAACCGGCATGGATTGCTCCATGCCGGTTCTGCTTTTCATGTATGCTGTTAAGGAATTGTATGTTGGATTTATCTGATATTAGGCTTACAGCATGTTTTGTGGAGGATGTTTGTGGGTATCTTTCCGCCGCATCCAACCGAAAATTTATGCCAGTGCTGCGCCGAGAGCCTTGCAAGCTGCAATGCCGTCATCGTTCGGTGCTTCGTTGCAGATTACGCTGTCAGCTGCCAGTACTGCGCCGTAATCTGCGCACTGGTCTTCCCAAGAGTGCATCCACTCGCCGGTGCCCCAGCCATAGGAGCCAAACAGGGCGATATTCTTGCCGCCGAGCTTCGGACCGCAAGCGGTGAACATCGGCTCAAATTCAGCTTCTTCCAGAACCTCTGCACCCATTGCCGGGCAGCCGAATGCGATTGCATCGTAATCGCCTACCATGCCTTCGTTGAAGTCGCTGCAGAAGAACAGAGATACGTCTGCGCCCTTCTCCTTTGCGCCCTCTACTACTGCATTTGCCATTGCCTCCGTGTTGCCGGAGCCGCTCCAATATACTACTGCTACCTTTGCCATGTTGATTACCAACCTTTCTTGAAAAAAATCAATGTATTTATCGCGTGGAAACGTTCTCAGCAAGCGTGCTCTTCCAAAATGTTGCGCAAGGCAGACATCGAGCTCGAATGAGAACGTGCGACAATCATGCTATCCTGTCCCTTGGTTTCGTTCAATGCATATCGCAGCATCTTATGGGACATCGTGCTGGTGAACAGCACCAGCAGATCGGGGCATCCGATTTTGTTTTTCAGGCCGTCCTTCATCTGCGTGAAGACTTTTGCCTGACAGTCGTATTGTTTGCAAAGATCTTTATAACGGCGTACCATACAGTCGTTGCCGCCAACAATTACTACACTCATGCTTTTCACCTCTCTGTGCGTTAAATTAGTGTTTGCTAACCCGCCATCCAAAAGAAAACGCCCGCAGGCGCGTTCTTTCGTTTGACAATGTTAGTTTACGGTAATTTCATCTTTTCCTCCACTCCGTTTAGAGCATTTCCTGCTCCAAACAGACATTTCACTCTGAGGTGTTTCGATATTCATTTGGCGTGACGCCCAGAACATCTTTAAATGCTTTTGCAAACTTGCTTGGATTTTCATAGCCGTATCGTCCGGCGATCTGCATGACGGTATCGTCGGTCTGCCGCAGCGCGCAGGCAGCTGCCTGCATTTTTTGCGAGCGCGTGTACGCATAGATAGAAACGCCATATACGCCCTTAAAACTGTTTTTTAGCTGCGTAGGAGACACGTAAAATTGCTCTGCCAATTCGTCGATGGTCACGCGGCGATCCATGTGCTGTGCCAAATATCGTCCGGCATCCTTTGCCAGGGTGACTTGATTGCCGGAATAGCTGCGCTCACGAACCATGTCATCGTCCAATGACATGCTACTCAGAAACAGCAACAATTCCAATATCTTTACTTTGAAATAGCCCTTTCGGATACTCTCGGGAACCGTGTACAGCTCCGAAAAAATGTGTGTCAAGCGCGGTTGTGAACGGACAACATATCCCGCTTCATTTTTGCAAAATTTCTGAATCAACGTTGTCGGCTGTACATTGACATCCTTCAAAAAACATGAGAGACACATCGGCGAATGATCTGCATCAATCAAAATGGAGATGCCGTGATAATGGCTGAGCGGATAGTAGGACGCATGGCTGCAGTCCTTCCGCTGCTGGATGGATAAGTCTCCCGCCGTGATATAGTAAAACTGGTCGCCGCACTCGCACTCAGCCCGTCCCTCTCTGCAGTGATTGATTTCCAAAAAGTTTCCATGCATCGCCGGTTTCATGCCGGAGCTCTGCATGTGGATGTCATTGTAAACCAAATCAATGCCCGGAAAGACACGGTAGCAGGTCATCCGTGCGGTTCCTGTTTCATCTTCTCGGGTGTAAATGGTACAGTCATCTTCTCGCGCTACAACTTGTACACTGTTTCCGTATATGCACTTTTCCTGTTCTGTCAATTTCATCGTATGTAGAACGCTCCCTGTACGCAAAGTACCTGCTTTCCGGTTTTATTAGTTTTAGCTAATCATATTATATAATATCATACCCTTCTTCTCTGTCAATAGTTTTGCGCAGGTAATTTTTTATTTCGGCATTTTTTTCAAAAAAAGACGGATGTTCTCTCAAACATCCGTCTTTTTCACATTCTTCTTCTCGACTTATCTATATGCTCTCTCAAAGATAGTTGCACATTCCTCATCAGAAAGCGGCACGCGGTCTGCGCGGAACAATGCGCCCATCGTCGCGCGGGCATTCTGCGCCAGCGTCAGTGCTTCTTCCTTTTTCATTCCAAAATCTGACATTTTCAAGTCGTATACGCCGCAAGCCTTCTGCAAGTCCTCCAAAGCAGTCAGAAAATCTTCCGGTTTAGATGCATCTTTTTTGCCAAGCGCCTGTGCCATCCGAACAAATCGTCCATCACACGCATGCGCCTTGACAAAGTGCTCATAATACGACAGAGAGATCAAAATAAGTCCTGCGCCGTGCGGCAGCTCCTGATGATACGCACTCATCGCGTGCTCCATGGCGTGCTCACTCGTCAGAGAACACATCGTCATAACCACACCGGACAACGTATTGGCAAACGCAACATGCTCGCGCGCTTCCAAATCCTTGCCGTTTTCCACGGCACGTGCCAAATAACCGCCGATATTCTCTATCGCCGTCAGCGCATACATATCGCTCATCAGGCTCGCAGACTTGGCAATGTATGCTTCTACGCTGTGAAACAGTGCATCAAAGCCCTGATATGCCGTGAACGTCGGCGGAACCGATGTCATCAGCTCCGGATCGACAATTGCCGTCTGCGGGAACAAGCGGGCATCGCCGCCCAAACCGATTTTCTCGTTGGTCTCCTCATTGGTAATCACACTGAATGCGTCCACTTCACTGCCGGTGCCTGCGGTTGTCGTGATGGCAAGAACCGGAAGCGGGTTTGTGCCGATGCGCTGACAGCCGCCTGTGCCGCCGTAAACATAGTCCCAAATATCCCCGTCGTTAGTCGCAACAATCGCAATCGCCTTGGATGCATCAATCACGCTGCCGCCGCCCAATGCAACGATAAAATCACAGCCCTGTTCCCGCGCAAAAGCGCCGCCTGCCATGACTGTAGACTTGAGCGGATTTGCCATAACCTGATCAAATACAACGGTCTCTGCGCCCGCCTGCTGCAAAGCTTCTAGCGTGCGATCCAGATATCCATTTGCTCGTGTCGATTTACCGTTAGAAATAACAACCAGTGCCTTTTTGCCCGGCAGCTTTTGACGGCTCAGCTTATTCAAACTCCCTGCGCCGAAAATAATACGAGTCGGTACATACATACGAAAGCCCATCGTTTTCCTCCTATGTGTCATGTCTTTTCACGAAACCGTTTCGGTCTCTGCATTATTCGTTCTTGTTTCAGTATAGCATATCTTCGGTTCACCGAAAAGCACAAAAAAACGGCAGGATTGCTCCTGCCGTTTTTGCTATGATTTCGATTTTGGTTTCAACAGAACTTATGCCATTTCCTCGCAGAACTTCAGTGCTGCTTCTGCTGCACTTGCTGCGTCCGGCGTATAGCAATCCGCACCGATCTGCTCGCAGAAGGTCTGCGTAATCGGCGCGCCGCCAATCATGATTTTCACTTTGCCGTTCATCTCGGAAGCCTTGACTGCGTCTACAACGTTCTTCATCTCACCCATGGTGGTGGTCAGCAGTGCGGAGCAGCAAATCAGCTTTGCGTTGTGCTCACGTGCAGCGTCCAAGAAGCTCTCAGTCGGCACGTCAACGCCGATATCAATGACTTCCAGACCCTTGCCTTCCATCATCATACGAACGAGGTTCTTGCCGATATCGTGCATATCGCCCTTTACTGTACCCAGAATAACGGTGCCCTTGGTTTCTACGCCGTCTTCTACCAGATATGGACGCAGGATTTCAACGCCGCGGTTCATCGCGCGTGCAGCAACCAGAACTTCCGGCACGAATACTTCGTTGTTCTTAAACTTCTGACCGATGATATCCATGCCTGCCAGCAGACCGTTTTCCAGAATTTCACTTGCCGGAATGCCCTCTTCCAGAGCCTTGGTTACAGCAGCCTTTACCTTCGGTGCGCGGCCCTTCTGCAGCCACTCACTAATTTCATTTAAAGTCTCATTCATACAATATCTCTCCTTTGGTTTATATGTTGTTCTTTGAGATTATTGTACGATATTACTTGTGCAAAATCTTGTACCGGATTGTTCTTTTTTGGACAAAATTACTTAAATTGTACTAGCGGACCAATCGTCCACACCGCACGCCACACAACGAAATTTTTTGTCTGTATAATCCGCCTCGATGCGGCTCTCGGGCAGGCAAATCAAAAATTGATTGTCGTTCCACGGCCCATTGACCAACGTCTCCAAATACATCATGCTGCCCGGCACACGGCGAAATTCCCAGCCAAAATCCTCCGAAGCCTGTTTGGCATACGCCTCCATCTCCGGCTCATCGCCGAGCGGGCTGCTAATATAGGCACAGCACTTATAATTTGTCATCCAGCTGTTGGTGCATTCCATCAGATAATCTGCATTTTCCTCGCCGTAATCGCGCACATATTCCTGCCGCTGTATTTCATAGTTCTCTCTGGACGGCGTAAAGGACTGTTCAATCCATCCGCGATTGTACCAATATACGCCCTGCATCTCTCGGAACAGCATGCGATACCGCTCCGCGGAGCCGAGAAACAACGAGATGCAGTCATCGCACCGCGGCACGATAATCGGAAGCGAACGGCTGCGCAGACCAATCACACCGTTGGAGCACAGACCATACGCCAGAACAATCGCCTGAAACCGCTGGCTTTCCCGCAGCGCCTGATTTTCCTGTTCGATTTCATCAATGGTCTTTTGCAATTGCGCGCGCAGAACATCCGGCGTATCATGCAGTCCCTGCCGCAGCCACCAAACCCGTATAATATTTTCACTTTTTGCTGTCAGCAGGCTGATTTCCCGATTCATCACCATGCATCCAATCATTGCTATGCGCATGTCTGTTCCTCCCTGATTTTTCACTAATATCAGTATATCGTTTTCGCGTTTTCTTCGCAAGTGGTTTTGCCATCTGGTCAAGATTGTACCATCTGCCCCGCGCAGGGTAGGCAGAATCGTCCTATCTTCTCGCAGCATCCCATGGTATAATGAACATACAATTCAAGGAAATGAGGCGCACGATGAAATACGCAATTGGCATTGACACCGGCGGCACCTGCACAGATGCCGTCTTATATGATTTTGATACCGGCAAGGTACTGTGCTTCAACAAAGCACTGACGACATATGACGATCTGACACGCGGTATTTTGGAGGCATTGGACGGGTTGGATGCGTCTCTGTGCCGGCAGGCATGTGCAGCCGGACTTTCCACCACTCTTGCGACAAATGCCTGTGTGGAAAACAAATTTCACCGCCCAAAACTGCTGCTCATGGGCATTGACCGCAAAGGGATTGCACAGTTTGGCGCGGATTATGGATTTACCGATCCGGATGACATTGTTTATCTTCCCTGCAAAACGACAATCACCGGACAGATTTTGCAGGAACCGGATTGGGCACTTTTGCGCGCACACGCCAAAGAATGGTTTTCCGGCGCCGAGGGCTGTGCCATTTGCGAAATTTACGGCATGCGCAACAACGGTGTCTTAGAGAAACAAGCAGCCTCTGTCATCCAACAGGAGATCGGTTTGCCGATTGTCTGCGCCAGCGAGCTGTTTTCCGGTTTATCCAGTCTGGAGCGCGCCGCCAGCGCCGTGCTCAACGCCGGATTGCTGCCGCTCACATGCCGTTTTCTCGATGCCGTCAGCCGTGCTTTTCAAGAGCGAAACATTCACGCAGACATGTATCTCGTCCGCTCAGACAGCAGTCTGATGGGACTCAACTACGCTGAGCAGCACGCAGTGGAAACGCTGCTCTCAGGTCCTGCGGCCTCTGCACTCGGTGGAAGCACTCTCGCCCACGCCGAACACGCAGTGATTGTTGACATCGGCGGCACGACAACCGATATTGCTTTGATCGAAAACAATGTGCCGCTGCTTTCCAAAGAAGGCATTCGTGTCGGAAAATGGCGCACCATGGTCAAAGGATTATTTGCAAGCTCGTTTGCGCTCGGCGGAGACAGCGCGGTTCGTTGGGATAAACAGGGACAGATGACGCTTGGCCCTGACCGCATGATTCCGCTTTGTGTATTGGCCTCCCGCGAGCCGCAGGTTCTTGCGACATTGGAAGATTTGCTTCAGCGCATGCCGTGGCATTCACTGCCGCTGCACGAATTTTTAACACTCAACCGCAGAGATTGGCAGACCTTGTCTCTGACAGAACAGGAATGCCGCCTGTGTGCCATTTTGGAGCACGGCGCTTTGGGCATGGAGCAAGCTGCACAGACACTTGGCATCGACAAATATAATTTACATACCGAATCGCTGGAACGCGCCGGTGTCATCTTGCGCGCCGGTCTGACACCAACTGACATCATGCATCTGCGCGGCGATTACACGCGGTATGAACGGCGCGCCTCGATTCTCGGAGCACGTTTTGCGGCGGCTTCCATGCAGTGCAGTCTGGAGGATCTCTGTGAGCGCGTCTACGACGAAATTTCTCATCGTGTCTTTCTCGCAGTCTCTCGCATTCTGTTGGAGCACGCTTCGCCCTACTATCAAACACACGGCATAGATGACGGTATGCAGCATCTTTTGGAATTACAATGGAACAATCAAACGTCCGGCGGTTCTTCTATGCTGCAATACTGTTTTCAGTCCAAGGCGGTGCTGGTTGGCATCGGTGGGCCTGTCCACCTGTTTTTGCCCGCTGCCGCCAAGGCGCTCGGTGCAGCGTACATCATTCCGGACTGTGCGCCGGTCGCAAACGCTGTCGGTGCCGTCACCGGCCGCATGACACGCACATTGACTGCCGAGATTCGTCCGCACGGCATGACCGTTTCCGATGAGCAGGACAATATGGGTGATTTTGAGGTTCTCTACGACGGAGAGAGCAAATATTTCATCAAAGAACCGGAAGCCATTGCTTGGCTCACGCAGCAGATGCAGCAGACGGCAGAGTCCGATTTGCGCGCACAGGGTGCATCCGGTGCCATTACATTCCAAGTACAGCAGCACGATGTCGTCGCGCCCGCATACAGCGGCACAATCAAAATTTCTACCAGCATCAGCGTCACAGCACAGGCCAGCTTACAGCTGACAGCAGCGAAAGGAGAATCCAGCCATGTTTGAACTAACGCTTCATTTGAATCACCAAACACAGAGCATACCGGTTGAAGCCGGACAATCCATCAGCGAAATTTTGCAGCAGCATGTTCCGTCCTTCGCCCTTCCCTGTGCCGGAAATCATACATGCGGCAAATGCCGCGTGCAGGCATCCGGTGCGCTTTCTCCGCTTTCTGACGCAGAAAAGAAATTTTTGACGGACACCGACATACAAGCAGGCATCCGTCTCGCCTGTGACTGCACCATTTTGGGAAATGCCGCGGTGACCGTGCAGACCGAGCAGAAGGCGCGCATCATCGCTTGGTATCAAACACCGCCATTTGAGAAAACCGAAACCGGCTATGGCTTTGCCGTTGATATCGGCACAACGACGGTTGCCGTTCAGCTGATCCAACGAGAGACCGGCCGCATTCTCGCAGAACGTCTGGCGGAAAACGCGCAGCGCAGCTATGGCGCGGATGTCATCTCCCGTATTGAGGCGTGCAAAACCGCCGGTCTCGACACCTTGTCCGATCGCATTGCGCAGCAAATTGAACAGTTGGCGCAAGAATGCTTACAGGAAGCCGGCATTTGTGCGGTCTCTGAATCCATTGTCACCGGCAATGCAACCATGCTGCATATCTATGAGGGATTGGATCCCGCTTCGCTGGCGGTGTCTCCTTTCGATGTGCAGTCCTATTTTGGCTGTTTCAGCCGCAGAACACTGGCTGGCGCGCCGGTCTATCTGCCGCGCTGCATCGGCGCATATGTCGGCGCAGACATTATCTGTGCGATTCTCGCGGCGGACTTGGAACACGGCGGCACACAATTGCTTGCCGACATTGGCACAAACGGCGAAATGGCGTTGTTCCACGCGGACAAGCTGTTGTGCTGTGCAACAGCGGCAGGTCCGGCCTTTGAAGGCGCCGGCATCAGTGCAGGCATGCCGGCAGCTTCCGGCGCAATCCGCGCGGTATCCCTGCAGGATGACACCGTGCACTATGAGACCGTGCAGGATGCACCCGCCATCGGCATTTGCGGTTCCGGTATTTTGGACGCGCTGGCTGTCATGCTGGAAACCGAAGAAATGGACGACTCCGGTTATTTAGAGCCGCAGGACGAGGATGCCGAGGACTGGGCAATTGGCACCAGCGGTATTTCCATCACGCAAAAGGATATTCGCCAGATTCAGCTGGCAAAATCCGCCATCTGCGGCGGCTTGCTGACACTTTTGGATGAGGAAGGCATGGAGCCAGAGGATATTCAGCGATTTGTCATCGCAGGCGGCTTCGGCAGCACGATGAACCATGCCTCTGCGGCAAAAATCGGCTTATTCCCCGCCGGATTGCAGGACAAAACTGTATTTATCGGCAACGGCGCGCTCGGCGGCGCCGCCATGCTGCTTCTCAATCGTGCACTGCGCGAAAAAACCGAACAGATGGCACAAAATGCCGAAGAACTGTCTCTGTCTACCAGCCCATCTTTTATGGATTATTACATCGACTGCATGGCATTTGACGAATTTTAAGACAGCCTGACAGCAACGAGGGCGCGCTGCAAATGCAGCGCGCCCGTTCTTTTTCCCGTTTTTTAATGATGTGCTTGACAAACCTGTAAAAAATCTTGTACCACCGGCGAAAGCGGTCCGCCTTTTTTCCAAATCAACACGGTCTGTGTTTCCAACGCCGTTTCTTCCAATGGCTGTATCCGCAGCCCAGTGCACAAACTGTGCATCGACTGCGGAAAAATCGCCGTGGCAAGTCCCGCTTTGACCCACAGCATGGCATCTCTCGCGTCATCGCACACGCAAAAAACATCCGGATGTATGTTTTGCCGAGAAAATTCTTCCAAAATCAGCCGTTCATACCGGCGATATAAAATCAGCGGTCGACCGAGCAGGTGACGCAAGCCGAGAACGCCCTCTTTTTCCACGCGGGAATCCGGCGGAAACGCCGCGATCATTGGCTCTGTGCTCAGCTGCATGTACTCCACATTTTCCAGCCGCAGCGGTGTGCGCGCAACCGACACATCAATAATGCCGTCCAACAGCAATTGCAGCAGTGTAAAGGTCGTCCCGTCACGCACCTCAAAGTTGACATCCGGATGTGCATGGACAAACCGCGCAATGTCCGGCAAAATCGTTGGAACCGTCGTTGAGGTAATTCCCAGACGCAGAACACGTTTTTTTCCCGCTTCAGACACCTCTCTGCTTGTCGAACGGGCATACTCCAACAAACTGCAGGCTCGTTGGTACAGCATTTGCCCCGCCTCTGTCAATGCAACGCCTTTGCTTGTGCGCATAAGCAGCGCGGTATGCAGCTCCTGCTCCAATTGTTTTAGCTGATAGCTCAGCGGCGGCTGCGACATATTCAGCCGCCGCGCCGCCTCGTGGATGCTGCCGGACTCCACAATCCGGCAAAAATATTCCAACTGCCGCAGTTCCATGCACATGCTCCTTTCAGCGATACAAAAAAACTATCTCATAAATATAAAAACAATACTTTTTATATTTATAATAATGGACTATACTATAGTTTGTCAAGAAACGGAAAGGAAGAACCAAAATGCAAAATCTTGCTGTTTATTTGAAAAAATACCGAAAGGAAAGCATTCTCGCGCCGCTGTTCAAACTGCTCGAAGCGCTGTTTGATTTGTTTGTTCCGCTGGTCATCGCTCGTATGATCGATACCGATGCGGCTTCGAACCGGCACTTGATTTTTCTGTATTTCGGTGTGCTGCTGCTCTTGGCGTTTGTCGGCTTGGGCTTCAGCATTGTCGCGCAATTCTTTTCGGCAAAAGCCAGTGTCGGCTTTGCCGGTGCTGTGCGGCAGGCGGTCTTCGACCACATCCAAACATTTTCGTTTACCGAGCTGGACGCCATCGGCAGCGATACGCTGATCACCCGCCTGTCCGACGATGTCAATCAGGTGCAAACCGGCGTCAATATGGGGCTCCGTCTGCTGCTCCGCAGCCCGTTCATCGTGCTGGGTGCCATGGTCATGGCGTTTACCATCAATGTGCGCTGTGCACTGGTCTTTGCCGTGACGATTCCGATTTTGTTCGGTGTCACGTTTCTCATCATGATGCTGAGCATTCCGCTGTTCGGCAAAGTGCAGGCCGGTCTGGATCGTGTGACGGCACTCACCCGCGAAAATTTAACCGGCGTGCGTGTCATTCGCGCTTTTTGCCGCGAGCAGCGCTGTGTAGAGGAATTTGAGGAAAACAATCAGGCACTCACCCATCTAAATCTGTTTGTCGGCAGGCTGTCTGCGCTGCTCAATCCACTGACGTATGTACTCATCAACATCGCAACCGTTGTTCTGATTCAGCGGGCCGGCGTTCAAGTCAATCTCGGCAGCCTGCCGCAGGGACAAGTAGTCGCACTGTACAACTACATGCTGCAAATCATCGTCGAGGTCATCAAACTGGCAGCCTTGATTATCACGCTGAACAAGTCTCTGGCCTGCGCCAAGCGCGTTTCCGGTGTGCTGGATATCAAGACAAGCATGACGTATCCGGCGCGCACGCCGTCTTTCCATATGGAACACACGGCTGCTCCCGCCGTAGCTTTTGACGATGTCTCTTTCACCTATCAGGGCGCCGGTGCGCCGAGCCTGTCGCACATCAGCTTTTCCGTCATGTCCGGCGAAACCGTCGGCATCATCGGCGGCACCGGCAGCGGCAAATCCACACTGGTGCATTTGATTCCGCGTTTTTATGACGCCACAGAAGGCAGCATTCGTTTGAACGGCTGTCCCATCCAAGACTTTCCGCATGAAATTCTGTGCCGGAAAATCGGCATTGTGCCGCAGCGCGCATTGCTGTTTCAGGGCAGCATTCGTGAAAATATGAAGTGGGGCAATGAGCACGCATCGGATGAGGCGCTTTGGCAGGCGTTGACCTGTGCACAGGCACGTGAAATTGTCGAGAACAAGCCTGACAAGTTGGATTTCCACTTGGAGCAGAACGGCCGCAACCTGTCCGGCGGTCAGAAGCAGCGGCTGACGATTGCACGTGCACTGGTAAAAAATCCGCAGCTGCTTATTCTCGATGACAGCTCCAGTGCCTTGGATTTCGCAACGGACGCCGCATTGCGCAAGTCGATTCGCAGTCTCGGCGACAGCGTAACCACATTTCTCGTATCTCAGCGCATCGCCGCTGTCCGGCAGGCAGATAAAATTCTCGTTTTGGACAACGGCACACTCGTCGGCGTCGGCACGCACGAACAGCTGCTGCACGACTGTCCGGTGTATCAGGGAATTTATCAATCGCAATTTCCGGAAGAATCCAAGAAGGAGCGTGAGGACGCATGAAAAAGCAAAACAAAAACACCACATCCGCTTCGTTCCGTCAGCTGCTTCCCTATGTGAAATCACATGGATTTGCACTTGCCTTGAGTATTGTCCTCGCGGCGTTCTCTGTTATTTTGCAGTTGTATGTTCCGATTCTGTTCGGCGATGCCATTGACCAGACCATCGCCGCGCATCGCGTGGATTTTGTACAGATGTGGCGATATCTGCGTTTGATTCTTTTGGTGGCTGTCGCTTCTGCGCTGTGCACATGGCTCATGAATCTGCTCAACAATCGCATGACCTATCACATCGTGCAGGACATTCGTTCCCGCGCCATTCGGCATATTCAAAAACTGCCGCTCTCATATCTGGACAAGCACAGCTCAGGCGACATTGTCAGCCGCATCATCACCGATACCGATGTATTATCGGACGGACTGTTGCTCGGATTTACCCAGCTGTTTTCCGGTATCATGACCATTCTGGTGACGCTGATTTTCATGTTCTCCAAAAATTTCTGGATTTCTCTGATGGTCATTGTGCTGACCCCGCTGAGCTTTCTTGTCGCCCGCTTTATCTCCAGCCGTTCGTATCGTTTGTTCCAGAAACAAAGTGAAGTGCGCGGCAGACAGACCGCGCTGATCGACGAGATGATGGGCGGTCAAACCGTTGTCAAGGCCTTTGGCTATGAACAACGCGCTTCCACTCGTTTTGCGGAGATCAACGAGGAGCTCATGAAGTACAGCCAGCGGGCGACATTTTACAGCAGTCTGACCAATCCGTGTACCCGATTTGTCAACAGCATTATTTATGCCGGTGTTGCTTTGGTCGGCGTTCTGCTCATCCCGCTCGGCAGCCTGACCGTCGGCGGTTTGTCGGTTTTGCTCGCCTATGCAAACCAGTATATGAAGCCATTTAACGACATCAGCTCGGTTGTGACGGAATTGCAAAACGCACTGGCATGCGCCTCCCGCGTTTTTGCACTGATGCAGGAACCGGAGGAGAAGCCGGACGACAGCCAACAGCTCGGTCATGTCCGCGGACAGGTTTGCATTCGTGATGTATCGTTCTGTTATGACCGGTCTCATCCGCTCATCGAACAGTTTGCGCTGCAGGCAAAGCCCGGCATGCGCATTGCCATCGTCGGTCCGACCGGCTGCGGCAAAACGACGCTTATCAATTTGCTCATGCGGTTTTACGATGTCGACAGCGGCACCATTTCCATTGACGGCACGCCGATTACCAGCGTTTCCCGCCACTCGCTGCGCAGCAGCTTCGGCATGGTGCTGCAGGAGACTTGGCTCAAGAGCGACACCGTGCGCGAAAACATCCGCTTTGGACGTCCGGACGCAACGGATCAGGAAGTGATCCAAGCCGCAAAATCCGCACACTGCTGGGACTTTATCCGCCGTCTGCCCAAAGGATTGGATACCGTCCTGCGCGAGGACAGCGTCAGTCAGGGACAAAAGCAGCTGTTGTGTATTGCCCGTGTCATGCTGTGTCTGCCGCCCATGTTAATCTTGGATGAGGCCACTTCCAGCATTGATACGCGCACGGAGATTCTTGTACAACAGGCATTTGATACCCTGATGAAAGGACGCACCAGCTTTGTGGTCGCACATCGTCTGTCTACCGTCCGCAACGCATCGCTGATTCTCGTCATGCGCGACGGCAAAATCATAGAACAGGGCACGCACCAAGAGCTTTTGGCGGCGGGCGGCTTTTACAGTGAGCTGTACAACAGCCAGTTTCAACCGTCTTAATGCCGCTTATACACGCAAAAACAGGCTGAATCATGCGATTCAGCCTGTTTTTTATGCGCTTGTTTTCCCCGCACGGTATTTTCCCGGCGGAACGCCTACCTGCCGACGGAACACACGCGTGAAATAGCTCTGATCATCAAATCCAACCGCGCAGGCGATTTCGGACAATGACATCTCGCCGCAATGCAAATACATCTTGCTTTTTTCTACACGCAATTTATTGGTATATTCCGTAAACGTACAGCCAAGCTCCTCTTTTAAAATGCGGCACAAATAGGACTTGGACAAGTGCACCTCGTTTGCCACCTGTTCCAAGCTGACCTTTTCGGACAAGTGCTCTTTGATATAGGCGGCTGCCTGCTGAATGATGGTCTGATGCGGGGCGTCCGGAAAATCAAACAGCATATCAAAAAATGTGTGCAGCATCGCGCCGAGCCATGCATCTACAGTGTCAAAGTCCGCCAGATACTCCAATTCTCTGGCGCTCCGATCGCACAGCGCGAATACGGCAGACGCATCTGCACCGCCATCCGCTGCCGCGCGGGACATCAGCGTAATCAACTCGCCGATGCGCTGTTTGAGCAGCACCAAATCCGTGCCGACCATCGCATACAAATCCAGCAGCAAATGATTGAGCTGCTGCTGCGCCTCCTGCTTGCTTCCCGTGCGAATGAGCTGTTGTAATTTTCGTTCTTCTTTTAATGAATAAAACGATTTATTTTCTTTGTGCACGGTCAGATACATTTCCTGCAGCATTTCCTCTTGGATATTGGAATCCTGCGAGGACATCATATTGCTGTTTTCCAGCTCACTGCACAACAGCCGCATGGTCTCCGCCAAAGCCTGTGCCTGTTTCGGTGTCAAAACAGGCAATTGTATGTCTCCATGCTGTTCTATTAAAAACGGTCCTGCAATCAAACTGCTCATCCAAGAATTTTCCGCCCGTTTGGGAAGTGCCACCGCAAATGCGCAGCCGCAGGAACAGCGATATACATAGATGCCCTGCTGGTGCGCCGCCTGTTCAAAGGCGTGTTGATGCAAATGCTGCTTCTCTGCATGATATATGTCGTCCTGCGCACACAGACAGGAGAGAACAGCCGGATTTCTTTGATATTCCCACGCGGCTACGCACGGAATCCCTGTCAGCGCAGTGATATTGTCACAGATATGCCGCAGTTGTTTTTGCCAATCCGTCACAGCTGTTTTTCCTTTCTCTGCGATTGGAAAATTAGTATACCTTTGCGATTTCTTCCTTGGCAATCTGTACCCATCTGTATACATTTTCCGGCTTATTTGCAATCGTATGATTGTCCTTCATAATCAGCTCAACATGGTTGCCGCAACGCTTGCAGTCGGTCAGAACCTGATGCAGACGGGTGCGGATATGATCCTCGTCAATGACCGGAACGGCGATGTCTGTCGGGCTTACCTTGTGGCAGAATACATAATCACCGCCGAGCAGCTCGCTCATCTTTGGAATGTCTGCCCACTGCGACACCGATACACGGCGCAGACGCGGCAGGTTCTTGACATAATCCCAGCGGCGATCCAATCCTTCACAGCAGCCATAGTAGTTCAAGCCAAAGCGTTCTGCAAGCTTCATCTGATACGGCAGAACAAACTCCGCAAACATTTCCGGAGATACCTCGCTGGTTTCCTGACTCTCATGGAAGCCCCAAATATCCATTGCGCTGTTCGGAACGGCAGCGGCTGCATTCAAATCGCCGGTAATACCCAGTCCGCCGGAGCCGACATAGCAGTTGCCCGTGTTCGGCGTAAACAGCTTGTTTTTCTCCAAGAAGTCAATCATTGCCAGATAGCCTTCTGTGAAGCGTCCCAGAATCTCATGCATTTTCTCGTCATAATCGTAGAAATCATACAGCATGTTTTCCAAACCGCGCAGATCGGCATACGGATGCGTGAGCTCCAGACCCCACCACCACCAATGGCGGCGTTCCACAGTCAGGATGCCATCAAATACATCGTGCGCAATGGCAGTATATGCTTCGGTTGCTTCCCAATCAATGGTAATCTGCGGAATTTTGATGAGCTCCTTGACATCAAAGTCGTCTTCCATCATGTCATCGGTAATCGGGCTTTCCCAAGTAATGGCTTCGCCGCCCTTGACGTCACCGATAACCTTTTTCTCAACGCCCCACATGGTGTTGTGTGCCTGATACGGAATGTAGAACTTGGCTTCGATCGGCTTGTCGCACTTGATTTTCTCTGCGTAAATCAATTCCTTGTGCAGCCACATCTCCCATTCCTGTGCCATTTCGCCTTCGCACTGGCAGGTAAATTCCATCGGCAGAAGTTCGTTCCAGCCGTTTTCCAGATCGATATAGATGAGCGGACGCGTGTCCTTCAGATCATTGTGGTCGCGCCACAACTGAATGCGTGCTTCTTCTTCCGGTCTTGCAGCATATGCCGCCATCTTTTTTGCCAGTTCCTGCAGAATTGCCTTGTCGTGATCGCTCATGACGGCCTGTTCCTTGGTCCAGCCATGCATAAAGATATTGCCGTTAGTACACTGATCGAATCTCATATACGTGCCTCCTATGTGATTACTTTCCGAAATTATTCAAACTTTCACTTCATAGAAAATATATCTTTCTCTTATACTTTTCTCGTTGCATGTATCATACCACAGAAAAATACGCTTTTCAACGTGTGCAAAATCGTCCAAAAAATCTTTTTGTACACTTTACCCGTTGCAACATTGTCCAAATACAACCAAAATGTGCTCATTTTTCAGCGCATATATGATATTATTTTTATTCTTTGATGATTTTTAGAAAAAAACTTTCGAAATCTTATCATTACATGATAGGATAAGAAACAGCGCAAACAATTTCGTCTATTTTCATTAGAAAAAGATGATAATTTTTCGAAAGTATTTCCCATTCTTTCTTATTGTGCTTTCTCTGTTTGCCTGATATAATTAAAGATTAAAGATAAAGGTGATTTATATGCTTCGACAGAAAGAATTCGGTGTTTTATCCGGTTCCGAATATTTTTTCGGAACGCTCGCCACGCAAAAGCAGGCGCTGTTTTATTCCGTACACATGTGCGGGCACTATTATTGTGACAAACGATATCGCATTGACCGTCAGGGACTAGACTGCCTGATGTTAATGCTCGTCGAAAACGGCACAATGGAATTGCAATTCCATGAAAAGACGATAACGGCGCATTCCGGTGACATTCTTTTGTTTGACGGAAACGATTATCACGCCTATCACACGCCGGAATATGTAGAATTTTATTGGGTGCATTTTTCCGGCGTCAATTCGCTGGAGCTGTATCAGCATTTGACGCGAGAAAACGGCGGAGTTTTATACGATGCCAAAAAGCACGCCAAAGCCGCCGCACAGATTCGCACATTGGTGCGTCAATTTGCCAATCATCAGCTGGTCAATGAAGCCGAACACGCGCGGCTGCTGTACAGCGCCCTATGTTATCTCGCAGCGCGCCCCAGCGCAGAATATCACGAGCTGACCAGCGATGATCCCGTTCAGCAGGCCGTTTCTTATATTCAGCTGCATTTGGGTGAAGATTTGCGGCTCAAGCAGCTTGCCAAGCAAGTTCATCTCAGTCCTTCTCACTTAATCCGTCTGTTTCGCGCGCGGCTGCATTATTCCCCGCACGAATTTATCATCTGCATGCGCATGGATCGTGCAAAATATCTGCTCAAATCGACCGATCTGCCAATCAAAGCGATTGGTGCAGAAGTCGGCTACCGCACGGAGGCCAGCTTTACCGGTGCATTTACCGATAAAATCGGCGTTTCTCCGCGCAAGTTCCGTGAACTTCCGCTCGGATAAAAAACATAGAAAAAGAGATCTATCAGCAAACGACTGACGGATCTCTTTTGTTATGTCTGTGTTGTTTACATGCAGCGTTATCGAACGAGCAAGCCGTATTTCTCACACAGCGGCTGTAATTCGTCCTTGGACAGGCTGCCAGTATACAGTGCGCGTCCCTGATACAAGCGCAGTGCCTGTTCCAACAGCGCTGCATCCTCGCAGTGCAGGCACAGCGGCTTGACAATCGCATATTGTCCCTCTGCAAAATTTTCCAATTCGTCTGCTTCTTCGATGCGAATGGACAAAACAGCATCCTCGCTGTCCTCTGCTTCTTCGATGGCATCCATAACATCTTCATCACACGGGAACACGTCTCCGCAGTCAACATCTGCCGGCAAAACAAAGACCTCGCGTTCGGTTGCAGCGACCAGTTCATCCATGTGCTTGGATGCCGGCTTTTTGATTTCTGCCTGCTTGACTGCCTGTGCCAACGCTGCAATATGTGCCGGCTCTGAGCCGCAGCAGCCGCCATACACACCGACACCGGCCGCCGCCATCTTCGGTACAAGAGCGGCAAATTCTTCCGGTGTACACGTATATACTGCCTTGCCGTCAACCATTTCCGGAATGCCGGCATTCGGTTTTGCAATGAGCGGAACCTGTGCGTACTGTGCCATGCGTTCCAGCTGCAGCAGCATTTGATCCGGACCGACCGAGCAATTGAGACCAACGGCATCCGCGCCCATGCTCTGCATGATAACCAATGCCGCGACAACATCCGTGCCCGTTAAGGTCTTACCGTTTTCGTCACAAGTAAATGTCACAAAGACCGGCTTTTCACTGACGCTCTTGACTGCCAGCAGTGCCGCGCGCGCCTCCGGAATCGTCATAGTTGTTTCGATAACAAACAGGTCAACACCCGCCTGTTCCAGCGCCTGTGCCTGCTCAGTATACACATCCAGCAAATTCTCAAAGCTCAGATCGCCAATCGGATACAAAAATTTACCCGTCGGCGCAATATCACCGGCAACCATCGCGTTTTCTCCAACCGCCTCTCGAGACAGACCGACCAAGCGTGTATTATACGCAGCTGTCTGGTTTCGAATGCCATTGCCCTCCAGCTTGATGCGATTGGCACCAAATGTGCTCGCGTACACGATATTGCTTCCCGCAGCAACATAGTTTTTCTGAATATCCTGAATGGTCTCCGGATGTTCCAGCACCCATTGCTCTGCGCACTGCTCGTTGGTATATCCGCGCTTTTGCAGCTGTGTGCCGGTCGCGCCGTCTAAAATCAACGGAAACTGTAATTCCATATGTATTTCCTCCGTTTTCCTGTACTACATTATATTATAACGGCATCACCCACAAAGCGCAATATGGGGTTTTCTCTTGCGTCAGATCATCTGATAGATATACGCATTGCAGGTATCATAGATATCAAACAGCTTTGGCGCACACAGATCACCATAAATCGTCTTGAGCAGTTTTTCCAGTTTTTCAATTAAAATCTTACTGCTGATGCCCATGGATTCTTTAATATCTTCTTCCGTGATATTGTTCAGCGTGTGTGCGGACGTATTTCTATGTTTTTGATTGAGTTTACTCAATTTGTGGAACAATTTTCCTTCTTCCGTTTCATTTTTTCCGAAATATGCAATTAGTCTCATACAGAAGCTTAAATTGATATCCCGTCTTTCAGCATCAGACAAATGCTGCGCCAACTCGGCGGAATACGCACATATTTTTTGGGGACAGATATATTCATGGCCGTTGGAGTGGTCAATAATTTCTTCACAGTCAAAATCACAGCAAGATTTCAGATATGCTTTTTGCAGACGAAGAATCAATGGATTTAACCGAATAACCAAATCCGTCAATTTTCCATTTTTTTGCAGCAGCTTCAGGCATAAGAGATATTCTGAAACTTCCCGATATTCTTTGCGGATTCGCTTGGACGCGTGTAAATCTTTTCCGATTGGATATAGTTTGAATGGAAGTGTCCGTCCCAAAAGTTTCGCTGTTTCTTCTGCTTCTGCGTAGCGATATTCCGCGCGCATCTGCAAGAAGTGTATCAACGTCATACTCTCTGACGGAAGCAGCGGTTTCATCATCGAAATTGCTTCATAATTATAGGCATCCAGCAAAGCACGTATTTGATTCTTTTCTGTTTCTCGCTGAACCATAAACAGCCGTGGTTCTTCACAGCGATTGGGTGCATCTGTTTCAAAGTCTTCATTCAATTCAATTTCTGCTTCTAAATCATATCCCTTATCGGTTGTGCGCTGTGCCTTGCTGGCAGCTTTTTCTGGTGTTTTCACCTGAATGCCTCTGGTGCGAAAACGCAGATCTGCTGACAGCAGCGCCAGCGTCATTTTCATCTGGACTGAGCCAGAGCTAAGATTCAACAAGATTTCCGCATCCGGTTCTGCTGTTTGCAATTCACGGATATATTTGCCAAATTCATCATAAAAACAGTCAAAATCCGACACATCACGTATATCGCTTTCTATGCGGACGATTTCCGGCCGATAATCCGGCACACGCTGTTCGAAATCGTCAAATGCCCGCTGAAACCGATGGTCTTTTGCATCCTTTTCCCGAATTTCTGCAGACAGATATAATACAACTTTGTCCGGTCGATAGTGCCGCATAATGTGCAGCATACTGCCGTCACGTAAACCGCGCACCGGATCGGTCGAACCAACACAGCTAAATAAAATACGTTTCATATGTATCAATCTCCTTCTGCTCCTTATCCACATGGGTAAGGAGCTTTTTTCGTCCCCTGGCGGGGCGTAAGTTGTTTCTGGATGTAGGAGACCACGCGGTTATGAGACGGCGTTTTCGTTCCCTGACGGGCGTAAGTTGTTTCTCGCAGATGGTTGCAATGTTTGCACTTCCAATGGTTTTCGTCCCCTGGCGGGGTGTAAGTTGTTTCGTGCGAAAGCATAGAAGAACTCCGAGATGCAATAAAGTTTTCGTCCCCTGACGGGGTGTAAGTTGTTTCCCTTGGATAATCCATACAATTTCCCCGTTGCTACATTGTTTTCGTCCCCTGACGGGGTGTGGGTTGTTTCAATGAATGTATTGATTGCATGTGAAGAATCGCAAGTTTTCGTCCCCTGACGGGGCGTAAGTTGTTTCGCAATGATATATATCGCAATGGTATTTGCGCAAATGCTTTTCGTCCCCTGGCGGGGTGTAAGTTGTTTCGGTAACAAGGTTGCGTTTTTGGAACACTGAGAAAGGTTTTCGTCCCCTGACAGGGCGTAAGTTGTTTCGGCGTCGAAAATCAAATCAAAGCGCAGATGGGCGTTTTCGTCCCCTGACGGGGCGTAAGTTGTTTCCATGCCTCACATTATCCGCTGGATTGTTGGCTACTCGTTTTCGTCCCCTGACGGGGTGTAAGTTGTTTCGCATGTCATTTGTTGGTAACGCAACCACCATGTCGTTTTCGTCCCCTGACGGGGTGTAGGTTGTTTCTTCATTTCAACTCTTTTCTCCCTATTCTTGTCGGGTTTTCGTCCCCTGACGGGGTGTAGGTTGTTTCGGTCGGTGACACAGTTTATATCGCATACAACGCAGTTTTCGTCCCCTGACGGGGTGTAGGTTGTTTCATCTATGTAGCATTGCAACGAATATGAATCCCAGGTTTTCGTCCCCTGACGGGGTGTAGGTTGTTTCGGCAAAAGGGCACAAAATCTGCATGTTGCCGGAGCAATTCTTTTTACAGTATATCGAAAATCTCTTGCAAATGCAATGCATTTCGTGATTTTTTCGAAAAAAACCATATATTTCGCGGTGCGAACCTCTTTTTTCTGTAAAAAAATCTAAAAAGATACAGATTGCTTCGCACCGCGTCTTGAAAAGGTGTCCAAAAAGTGTTAGACTGTCCATATGAAATTTGTGAGAATTGGGGGAAGATTATGGAGCAACACAATCAAACGCTATGTGCAGTCTACGGCGCATTAGTACACGATTTGGGAAAAATCCTGTACCGCGCCGGCGAAAGCGGTTCGCACAGCGAGAGCGGTTATAAAAAACTAAAAGCTATCTGGAACCAGCCGGATATTCTCGACTGCATTCGGTATCATCACGCAGATGCTTTGAAATCTGCTAGTTTGTCCAAGAAGTCTCCGGCATACGTCGTCTATATTGCGGACAATATCGCTTCTGCCACGGATCGGCGGGAAAAAGAAAACGTAGAAGAAGGCGGTCAGCCGTTCAAAAAACATCTTCCGCTGTCCTCTATTTTTAATCTCATGCATGAAAATCCAAAGGATTTTGAAATTCCTCTGGAACCACTGTCCAACAACTATGCTCGTCCGATTCCGTCCGGCGAATATGCGTTGACCCAGCAGGATTATCAAAATGTTGCGAACTGTCTGTTACAGGCACTGCGCGGCATCCCGCCGGAGCCGCAGTGGATGAACACAACGCTCTCGGTTTTAGAGACATGGACAAGCAGCATTCCTTCCAGCACCAGCACGAGAGAATATGCCGATGTCTCCCTCTACGATCACCAAAAGATTACCGCTGCCACTGCCGCGTGTATCAGCGAATACTTGCTGGAACATGCCGTTTCTGACTATCAGCAGGTACTGGTCAAGCAAGGTAAAAAATTCTGGGATGAAAAGGCATTTCTTTTGTACTCTGCTGACGTGTCCGGCATTCAAAACTTTATTTATACAGTATCTACAGACAATGCCCTTCGCTCGATGCGCAGCCGCTCTTTTTTCTTAGAGTTTCTCATGGAGCACTATATTGATGAAGTTCTGGACGGCTGCGGACTTTCCCGCGCCAATCTGCTGTACAGCGGCGGCGGACACTGTTATATGCTGCTGCCAAACACGCAAAAAACAAAACTGTGCTTGGCACAGCAGAGCGCACACATCAATCGCTGGCTGCGGGAACAATTCGGTATCCGGTTATTCCTCGCCGATGGCATGACACCGTGCTCTGCCAATGAATTGACCAATCAGCCGCAAAAAGATGCGCCATATAAAGAGATTTTCCGCCGCGTTTCCCAGCAAATTTCGTACCGCAAAATGCATCGCTATTCCGCCGCAGAATTGATGGAACTCAACCGCGGCACGGTCAGAAAAGATGGGCGCGAATGCAAAATTTGCGGTGCTGTGGAGCAATTAAACGGTGAAAAATGCCATTGGTGCAATCTGTTCGAGCAGATATCCCGTGACATCCAAGACAAAAGAAAAACGGTCTTTGTCGTTTCGGAGACACCGTATACCCAATTGCATATCGAATTGCCGCATGGAGATTCCTGCGCCTATCTCTCTATTTTGGAGACAGACGATGCACAACAGCTGCTACAGCAGACGGATGATGTTCTCCGCGTCTATACAAAAAATGCGCAATCGCTTCTATCTGTCGGGGCACACTATGCAAGCCAGCTGTTTGTGGGCGAATATCACGATTCCAATCGCATCAATGAGCTTGCTGAAAAAAGCACCGGCATCTCCCGCATTGCCGTTTGCCGCATGGATGTCGATGACTTGGGAAAGGCGTTTATCTCTGGATTTGAAAGACCGCATGCCGCTGCCGCAGAAGATCAGTACAAATATGTGACAATTTCCAGAACCGCTTCGTTCTCGCGTCAGATGTCACGGTTTTTCAAGTACTACATCAATTCTATTCTTGCACGCGTGACAAAAGACGCACTGGCTGTTACCATCGTGTATTCCGGCGGAGATGATGTTTTTCTCGTCGGCGCTTGGGATCATATTCTGGAAGCTGCCATGCGAATTCAGGAAGACTTCCAGACATATACATGCCATACGCTGCATCTTTCCGCCGGTATTCTGCTCAAAAACGCGAAATATCCGATTCGCCGTTCCGCATCGGAAGCCGCAGAACTGGAGGCCTTTGCAAAAAGTCACGATGGAAAAAATGCTGTCACGATATTCGAAGCATCTGCACAGCAGACATATCCTTGGCAAATCTTTCAGGATAAAGTCATCAACGAAAAGAAAAATCTGCTGGAACGCTTCTTTGCAAATCAAGAAGACGCGGAACGCGGAAAAGCCTTTTTATATCGCTTACTGGATCTTTTGCGGAACAGCGAGCAGCGCATCAACTTGGCGCGATTTGCATATCTTCTCGCCCGCTTGGAGCCGAAGAAAAACAATCCGTCCTACGCCATGTATGCCGAATTTTCCAAACAGATGTATCAATGGTACCGCAATCCAACAGACCGCCAGCAGTTGATTACAGCTATTTATATCTATGTATATCAGACAAGAACGAAGGGGGATACCGATCGTGCGTGAAAACAACAGATATCAGCAAAATCGATATGGTGAAAATCGAAGCCGCAATTTTAGCGACCGCAGAGATACAAAGCCAAAGGAAACTAAAGAAATTGAGAAAATTAAGGCGCTGCCTGTTCCGGAAGACTATGTCGATGCGGCGGATGCAGTGATGCAACAGCTAAGCCAATCAAACGCGAAAGGCGGAAAGCTGACAACCAGCAAACTACGCAATATTCTGACACTCGTCAGCGACATTTACAATACAGAAAACCGCAGGAGAGATGATTCCATTTCGATCGAAAGTGCTGCAAAATTACAAATGCTGCGCATCCGTGTTCTCTATGAAGCAGGCCGCGAACAAAGCGTGAAAAAATTCGTAGAAACCAGCAAACTGTTAGCATACATCAAGGGAATCGACAAGAATCGCGAAAACATGCTTCGTTTTTGTCATTATATGGAAGCACTTGTTGCCTATCATCGTTTTTATGGCGGCGATCCGGATTAAGGGGGATTTTTTGATATGTACGGAAAAGTAATTATTGATTGTACGCTTTTGGTTCGCACTGGCATGCATATTGGCGGAAGCTCTGTCTTTTCTGCCATCGGTGCGGTGGATAGCCCAGTTGTTTCCAATCCCAGCGACGGAAATCCAATCGTTCCGGGCAGCAGCTTAAAGGGTAAACTGCGCACGCTTCTCGCCCGCAGTTATGCGAAGAATATTCACAATATGCCGGATTTCAACGATGATGATGCGGTCATTATTCGCCTATTCGGCGCGAGCAAATCTGCAGACGCCAAGCCGGTAACTGCTCGCCTCCAGTTCGCAGATGCTTTTGTCTGCAACAAAGATGAAATGAAATCGATTGGATTGACCGAAGTAAAGTTTGAAAACACCATCAATCGAGAAAATTGCACCGCCAATCCTCGACAGATTGAACGTGTTGTTCCCGGTGTTCGTTTTGCCGTGCGCATTGTTTACGATGTGACTGCGGATACCGAAGCAGAAGTATTAGAGGACATGCAGGTTCTCGCAAAGGGCTTTAAGCTTCTGCAAATGGATTATCTCGGTGGTCACGGCACGCGCGGAAGCGGTCGTGTCTCCTTTGAGAACTTCAAAATGAAGGACTTTGAGTCTGGTTTGGATCTGGAAAAGCTGTGTGCAGTCTTTAAGGATGTGGAGAACTATGAAGTATTGTCTGTTTAAATTGGGTTTCACCTCTCCTGTCCATTTTGGAAGCGGCGCCATGGCACATAGCCTGGATACCGGTGAAATGACTTGCCATGCGGATACGCTGTTTTCTGCTCTATGCCACACTGCTTCTGTGCTCGGCGGCAACTCCAAGGTAGAATGGCTCGTCCGCCTTGTACAGCAGGATGCACTCCGATTTTCCGACTGCATGCCATATCAAGATGAAACACTCTATCTTCCCCGCCCTTGCTGGCAGCCTATGAAACAATTGGATTTGCCCTCTGGTGACAGAAAAATTCTCAAAAAGGCAGAATGGATTCCTGTCGATGAAATGGAATCGTGTCTGTCTGCCCTGCGCGGTGAGGGAACATATAATTGGGCAAATGCCGGAAATAAATCAAAATTCGGCACGACCGTGGAAATGACAAAAGCTGCTGTTCCCGACCGCGAAGATGCTGTGCCATATACCGTTGGCTTGTTTCAGTTTTTTGAAAACTGCGGATTGTATTTTATTTTGCAATACGAACAAGAGGACGATGCTGCACAGATAGAGCAACTGGTGCAGGCACTCGGATACTCTGGCATCGGCGGAAAAATCAGTGCCGGATATGGAAAATTTGAAGTGGCAGACACTGCATACTTTTCTTGTGCAGAAGATACATATGATGAAGCAACCGCTTGGTTATACCAACACTTCAATTGCGCAAACAGCAAGCATTGGATGCTGCTCTCTGCCTCTCTTCCGGCCGATGCAGAGTTGGAGTCAGTCATTCCTTCTGCCTGCTTTCAGGTAGTCCGCCGCGGCGGTTTTACGCATCCCCGCGGAAAAAATGCAGAATTATTGAAAAAACAAACACAATACTTTTTGTCCAGCGGGTCTATCATCGCGCAGCCTTTTTCCGGCGATTTATTTGACGTCGGATTCAGTCCGGATCATCCGATCTATCGGTATTCCAAACCGATCTTACTGGGGGTAAATCTATGAAGCAACTGGGACATTTGCAGGAATACACACTTACACTGACTACAAAAGCACCCGTATTCGTTGGTTCTGGCGTCGTATACGGAAAAATGGACTATATTTTTGACGCAGCCAGACAAACAGTGTCTTTTATCGATCAGACACAATTCTTTCAGTTGCTGATTGACCGCGATCTGATTGATAAGTACGAGTCTTTTATTCTAAACAAGCGTCCATCGGATACGATTCAGTATTTTCTAAAAAACATCTGCAAATTAGATGCCAAAACAATTAACAGCTTGATTGTCAACCGTGTTTCCGCCGCAGATGCATTAGATGAAAACCATTCCTTAAAGGAGATACAAGCCTTTATTCGCCGGGCCGATGGCCGTGCATATATCCCAGGCAGTTCATTAAAAGGCTGCCTGCGCACGGTTTTGCTCACAAATATGCTGCTGCACGATTCAAACAAAGCAGAGCCTATAAACATAAAACAACTGGAGAGTAAATATCTGCACACCTTGCAGATTACAAACAAACAGTCCGACATGGTAAACAGTATCATGCGCGGCATTTCTATCTCTGACAGCGAGCCTATCGATGAAAAAAGTATGATTTTAGCTTCTAAAATCGATTCTCTTCCCGATGGTTTTGAAAATAGAATTAACGTTGTTCGGCAATGTGTTGCTCCGGAAACCAAAATAACGTTTCGTCTGACGTTGGATCAAAACATTCTCTCCGGCGCAAACATCTTGACGGAATTACGCGAAGCGATCCGAGCTTTTGACGCATTTTATATCCAAGAGTACAATTCTTATTTTGCTATAAAAAAAGAATTTGAAGATTTATTCCGCGATGATTTTATTGTTTTGGGCGGCGGCAGCGGATTTTTTGCCAAAAATCTTATTTATCCATTCTACGCTCCAAATCATGCAAAAGCGGTGAAAACTGTTTCCCAAAGTATGCAGCGGTCATTCAAGAAGCACAAACACGAAAAAGATATAGAATACGGCATTTCCCCGCACACGTTCAAGATAACAGAATTCGACAGGTTCGCATACCCTATTGGACTCTGTCAGGTGACAATCCAATGATACAAAATTTTCAATATCTTATACAGACACCGGATGGAACGTCCATTCCGTCTTTTTGGGCTTATCGTTTATATGCTGCACTTTTAGAACAATTGCCCGTTGAGTTTGCAGACGCTGTTCATGAACAAGGATTTAGCGCAATTAGCCAATACATCCGTTTTGACCATGAGAAACATCAGAGCATATGGGTTGTTTCTCTATTAACAGACGATGCTATCAGCTATTGTGCACCGATCCTGACGAATATAACCCACTTGTCCTTGCATGAGTCGACAATAATAATAAAAAAAATCCAGCAAAGCGATGTCCTCACTGCGGATACTATAATCACACAGGCTGAGCAGTTGTCATCGTCTCAAGCGGTACGCATTGTTTTTCATAATGCAGCTTCATTTAAATCCAATGGAATATATCAGATTTTCCCAACAGTCCCGCTCATTCTCCAAAATTTATTGCAACGTTGGAACGAGTTTTTTCCTGAAATGTTATTAGAAGATGATGATGCCATCCAAATGCTGACAAATAATCTTCGTATTCGTTCGTACCGGTTGAAAAGCAGTACATATCGGTTAAAACAGAGTTCCATTCCCGGATTTTGCGGCGAAATAATCATCTCTTCCAAGCTTTCTCCTCCCATGTTAGAGCTCTGGAAAATGCTGCTTATTTTCTCAGAATACGCCGGAATCGGCATCAAAACCGCACTCGGAATGGGAGGCATTTCGATTTTCGTATAGAGGTGAAGCAAAATGGGTGAAAAACCATTCTCTGCCGTGGCAACAGTGCCGGAGAATGACATCTGGCAGACGGCAATACACAGAGAACGCAAACTATATACACACGAAAATGACAAGAGAGAGGCCTTTGAACGAGATTTCACCAGAATTCTCCATTCATTAGGATACCGGCGGTTGAAGCACAAAACGCAGGTATTCTTTAACACGCACAACGACCATATTTGCACACGGATGGAGCATGTTCAGCATGTTGCATCTGTCAGTCATACCATTGCTCACACACTCGGTTTAAATACAGAGCTAACAAATGCAATTGCAACAGGACATGATTTGGGACACGCGCCATTCGGCCATCAGGGAGAAACTGTCCTGAAAAATCTTGTTCGGCAATTCACGGATGAACCATTTTTTCACGAGAAAAACAGCTTGATCTTTGTCGATGATATCGAATTGTTGGAAGACACACAGTGTCATCTATGCAATTTGAATTTAACATACGCAGTTCGCGACGGTTTGATTTCGCATTGCGGAGAAATTGACGAAAACCATCTGAAACCGCGCACGCAGCGCATCGACTTGCGCTCACAATTCCAATATTCTGGACAGTATCAGCCCTTTACTTGGGAAGGATGCGTTGTTAAGGTATCCGACAAGATTGCGTATTTAGGCAGAGATATTGAAGATGCTGCCAGATTAAATTTTTTAGATGAAGATTCACACACAATATTAACTAAAATCGGAGAAGTATACCACGTGCCATCCTTGCATATGGTAAACACATCGGCGTTAATCAGCACGCTCATTTCAGATTTATGCCAACACAGCAATCCCCTTGACGGCTTACAATTTTCGCAAAATATTTTGCATCTGCTGAACGAAATAAAAGCATATAATTCCACATATATTTATAAAAATGAAAAATTCCATTATTATAAACAGTATGTCAGATTGGTACTCACAACACTCTACACAGAATTGAGCCATTGGTATGCTGCGGAAAACACGTTTGACGCTATTCACCGGCAAGAGCGGTGGTGCGAGGAGCTTGCCAAAGGATTTGGAAACTGGTTGGCATTATATTGCGAGCCTGATATTGTCACGCAGTCATACAGCTTCCAAGAAGTACAAAAAGCTGATAATCGAAAAATTTACGGCAACTTGACAAATCCAGTGCAATACAAGCGCGCGATTGTCGATTACATTGCCGGAATGACTGACCCATATGCAATCAAAATGTTTCACTCCCTGACATCGTTTTAACAAGACCAAAAAAGTTAGACAATATTTCAGAAAAATTATTCAAGCAACCGAAAGGGCTTGTTGTCTGTGAATTGCAGACGGCAGGCTCTTTCTTTTTGAATTTTGGCGTATATCGTTTGTTCGTTTTTCTTTTTGACATAGTTAAACACCCCATTTGTTAGACGTTATATCATACTGTCTAACAAATGGGGTGCAGTTCACAGTCCCTTCTTTTTTTAAGCCAAAAATGCTTGTACGTCTTTCAATTTTGCCTCTCCGGCCTTTCTGCCGAGATCATAGACTCGTTTGAGTTCCGCAGGATCATGTACGACCTGTTTGATGTTCAGCGGGGCATCCGGACGAATCACACAGACATCACCCTGCTGTTCAAGCAGGCGGACATATGCGGTTGTTTGATTATACATATCGTGCCGTACTTCTAAGGCGTGAATCACTTCCGGATATTTACGCAGAGCAATCCGGAGCAGGGGCAGCAGCTTATTTTTGTGCTTGATGTAATTTATCGGCTGCGTCAAAACAATGACATTCTTCTGGTATCCCAGTTCCTGAAACTTGCGAATCGGAATCGAATCGGAAATGCCGCCATCCAATAGCTGATGTCCGCCTGCCTCTACGACGCGTGATACCATTGGCATGGAAGCGGAGGCACGCATCCATGTGATGTCCGTGTCTTTTCCTGTCGGGCAGCTGTGATAGACCGGTTTGCCGGTTTGCACATCGGTGCACACAACATAAAATTCCATCGGATTTTTTTCATACGTGTCTGTATCAAAGAGATCCAGCTTGTTGGGAAGTTCATGATAACAAAAATCTGCGCCATACAAGTCGCCTGTTTTCAACAGAGAACGAAAGCTGGCATATCGCGGATCGTTGCAGAATCTGGTGTTGTAGCGCAAGACGCGGCCGATTTGCTCAGACTTGTAATTACAGCCGAATACAGCGCCGGCAGAAACACCAATTGCGCCGTCAAACGTCACATGATTTTCCATGAGGACATCCATCACGCCGGCGGTAAATAATCCGCGCATCGCGCCGCCCTCCAAAATCAAACCCTTTTTTGCCATAAGTAATACCTGTGCTTTCTGTGATTTTTTCATGCATCTATTATACACCGGATTGCAAAAGATACCAAGGCATCCGGAAATAAGAAAGTAAAAAAAGCAAAACACAAAATCTACATTAAGAATGATTCTTAAGTTTATTGACAAAACATCTTGCTCCGATTATCATATACACAACAAGAAACGAGGTGTTTTTATGATGAATCTTACAAAACCAGATGAAAAAATTGCCATTTTAACGTGCATGGATATGCGGCTTGACCCGAAAAAGTTTCCGGGCCTGGAGCAAAGCAAGGCCTATGTCATTCGAAACGCTGGCGGCAGAGCAAATGAAGAGACGATTCGTTCGCTGGTTGTAGCGCATAAATTCCAAGGCGCAAAGGCAATTTTTGTCATTCAGCACACGGATTGCGGCATGATGAATTTTACCAACGATATCCTTTGTGATTTGTTGGAGGAGAGTTTACAGACCGCTGTTTATGGAGGGAACGGCTGGTACAATCCGGTCAAAGAAGGCGGCAGCCGCGCCGGACAGTATATCAATTTTCAGCCCATACGGAATCTGGAACAGAGTGTCATCGACGATGTGACATATATTCGCAATCATCCTCTGATTTCCAAGAAGATTCCTATTTATGGATATATCTGTGATGTAAAGACCGGAGAGCTCCGTCCGGTGCAGCAAGCTATGCAAATCGGACAGGTACAAGAATAAACAAGAATGGTTTTGGGAGAAAATCAAATCCATCCGCAGCTTTTCAGAATAAAAATCCACAAAAACAGCGTCCCGACGGAAACTGCAGTGCTTGCCACAACCAGTTCTCCGGCGAGGGCACCGTCACCGCCCATGTTGGCGGCCATCGGATACGAAGCCGCCGCCACCGGTGTGGCGAACATGGTCAAATAGACAAAACGGCTGACCGGATCAAACTGCAGGGCAAGCGTCACAAGCAGCATACAGGCAGGAAGTACGAACAATTTCATGGCAAGTGTTGGAATAACATACTTGGCATGATCCAACAGCGAAGAAAAGTGGAGTGTACTGCCCAAAATAAACAGCGCGAGCGGTGTTGTCAAATCAGAAAACTGAGCGATTGGTTTTTCTATGCACGCAGGCAAGGGAATTCCCAATACGACAAAGACCAAGCCGACCAGCGCGCCGAAAATCATGGGATTGGACAGCACGCGCTTGAGAAGCGGGAGTACCCGAATATCATCTCCGCGGAAATACTCCAGAATCATGATGGCAAAGATATTATAAATCGGAATAATAATTGCAATCATGGCGGATGCAATCGCTGCGCCGCTGTCACCAAAGATATTGGTGGAGAGCGGCAGAGCGAACAGCACAAAATTGCTCCGATAAATCGCCTGAATAATGACGCCGCGTTTGGCGTTTTCTTTGACAATGCGCGGAACAATGAGAAACGCTGCTAAAATGGTGAGCAAAACACTGATTACACTGACGAGAATCAATTTTTTGTCCGGTGTAATTTGTGAGGCATGATGATACAAATTATAAAACATCATGATGGGGAAAAACACGCGAAAAACCATCTGGTTCATGCGGCGCATAAACGGCTCATCCACTACTCCGGCAACGCGAACGGAATATCCAAACAGGATATAACACAAAAAAGGAACAACTGCATTGACAGCAATCAGAATATTATCCATGCAGCATCATTCCAGGTTTCCTGTCAGCGTCATAATGGCAGAGAGTGCTGCCAGCGGTGCGGTTTCGCAGCGAAGAATGCGCGGACCGAGCCCGACCGTTTTGGCGCCTGCTTGTGCCGCCGCTTGTGCTTCTTCTGCGGCAAATCCGCCTTCCGAGCCGGTAACAACGGCGATTTTTAAACAGTCGCCGTTGTCTTTCTCCGGCAGTTGTTTCAGCAGTGTATGCAGAGATTCCCCGCCGCATTCGTAAAAGAACAGAACCAAATCATACTGCGCCCAATCAGCACAGACGGCAGCAAAGTTTTTCAACGGCATGCAGACCTCAGGCAAAATACCTCTGCCGCATTGCTTGGCGGCCTCAGCGGCAATGCGGTTGTATCGCGTATTTTTTTGCTCCTCTTTTTTGGGAGCTGCGACGCAGTATCGACTAAAAAACGGGATAAAGCGCGCACAGCCCAATTCTACGCCGTGCTGAATGATTTCTTCCAGCTTGTCCTGTTTGGGGTATCCGGCGTACAAGGTGACCGTGATGTTTGGTTCTGCGGTGCTTGGGTATCCTTCCTCTACGGAAAATTCGACAGCATCTTCCGGAAATCCGGTGATATGTGCGGTGTATTCAACGGCATTTCCATCGCACAGAATGACGGTTTCGCCAAGTTTTGCGCGCATGACACGAGCCAAATGATGTGCGTCTTTGCCTCGTAAGAAAGCAGTTCCATCGGCGATTTCGGTTGTAAAGTAACGGTGCGGCATATGCTCCACTCCTTTTGATAAATCTGAATGTATTCTCTTTTACCATAGCATATTTTCTCTATAGACGCAATTGTATGTGTGAAGAAAAAGCGGTGCTTTGGCTCTTTTCTTTTGCGCGCGGATTGAAAATCGAGTGTTTACTGTCTGGCCTGCTTGCTGTATAACGATAAAGGAAAAGATGAAGGGCCTGCCGCCTGCAATTCACAGACAACAAGCCCTTTCGGTTGCTTGAATAATTTTTTCTGAAATATTGTCTTATCGCTGCACCTTACGCAGAAATGCCTGTGTACGCGGGTTGCGCGGGTTGTCGATCACGTCCGCCGGTGCGCCCTCTTCCACAATATAGCCGTCTGCCATAAAGATGACACGGTCGGATACTGCACGCGCAAAGTCAATCTCATGTGTGACAATGACCATCGTCATTTTTTTCTCTGCCAGCTGACGCAGAATCTTCAGCACTTCCGTGGTCAGTTCCGGATCCAACGCCGAAGTCGGTTCATCAAAAAACAGCATCTGCGGATGCATTGCCAATGCGCGCGCAATCGCAACGCGCTGCTGCTGTCCGCCGGATAACTGACACGGATATGCATCCGCTTTATCTGCCAGACCGACATCCTCCAGCAGCTGCTTTGCTTCTTCCATCACTTCGCCTTTGCTGCGCTTCTGCACATGCACCGGTGCATCAATCAAGTTTTTCATGACGGAATAATGCGGAAACAAATTGAAATTCTGGAACACAAGTCCGTAAAACTCTTTGATTTTTGCCAACTGTTCTTTGCTCGCATAGGTACCGTTTTTGACAGCCGCTGTGCCGCCGTACAGCAAATCGCCGCCATTCATTGTTTCCAGCATGGTTGCACAGCGGAGCAGAGTCGATTTGCCAGAGCCGGACGGGCCGATAATGGAAACAACTTCACCTTCTTCTACGCTCATAGAAATATCCTTGAGAACTTCCAGTTCGCCAAAATATTTTTTCAAATGATTGATTTCTAGCAGTTTCATGATATTTCCTCCTCTTTACTGGTAATATGCGAGCTTGCGCTCCAAGCGCTCCATAACAAATGCAACCACATAGTTGAACACGTAATAGAACAAACCTGCAACAAACAGCGGTGCAATGGATGCATCAGACGCTGCAACCTGCTTTGCCAGCGTAAACATCTCTGCATATGCCAAAACAAATGCCAACGATGTGTCCTTTGTCAGTGTAATAATTTCATTGGTGACCGGCGGAAGAACATGCTTGACCATCTGCGGAAAAATAATCTTGCAGAACGTCTGTGTCTTGGTATAGCCCAACACTTCCGCCGCTTCATACTGTCCCTTTGGAATTGCCTGAATACCGGAACGATAAATCTCTGCAAAATACGCTGCATAGTTGATGGAAAAGCCGACGATTGCCGCCCAAAAACGCCATGTATTGGATACATTCATGCCAAATACATAGTACGGGCCAAAAAAGACAACGACCAGCTGCAGCATCAGCGGTGTACCGCGCAGAACCGAAATCACAAAGTTAAATACCATGGACAGCGGCTTGATTTTGGACATACGTCCAAAACATACCAGCAGGCCGAGCGGCATAGAAAAAATCAATGTCAGGACAAACAGCAGCAGCGAGGAAGAAATACCTGCGCCGATCTCCTGCACAACAGAAATAAAGTATTGCATCATGTGCCCTCTTTCTTCATGATAGAAATAAAAAGCGGCGGAAAAGGATTCTCCGCCGCTCTGTTAACAAAAACCAAGCGAGTGTTACTGCTTGTTCAAGCACCAAGTTTCAGACAGGAAACTATATGCGCCATCGTCCTTCTCGGACCATTCCTTTACAATCTTATCCAGTGTGCCGTCCTTTTCCAGCGCATCCAATGCGGTCTGCACCTGATCGCGCAGGGTGTCATTGCCCTTCTTGAAGCCAATGGCATACTGTTCAGAGGAAATCTTCTGATCCAGAATCGTGTATTTATCAGCGCCGCGATTTGCAATCTGATAATTTGCTACGCCAACGTCCATGGCAATGGCATTTGCTGCACCGGATTCCAAATCCATAAATGCGGTGTTATAGTTGGATACCTGTACCAGCTGGCCGACAGAAGAAGCAATCTGCTTGCCGACATCCGTTGCATCGTCGCCCTGAAGCGCAGCCAGTGCAGAGGAATCTGCCTGTACGTCCATGATGACACCGGACAGACCGTCAATGCTGGTGATATTGGAATCCTTCTTGACAACAACGACCTGCGAGTTATCAATGTACGGTTTCGACCATGTATAGTCATCCTCGCGGCCGTTCATCGTGAAGCCGTTCCAAATGCAGTCAATCGAACCGCCGCTCAGTTCCATATCCTTGGAATCCCAGTCGATCGGCTGTTTTACCAGCTTCCAGCCGTAGTAATCGCAAACGGCCTGTGCCAGATCCAAGTCAAAACCTTCATAATCATCGCCGTTCTTATATCCATACGGCGGGAACTCTGCGTCAAAACCAACAGTCAGCTGGGTGCGATCCTTCGGGTCGGTAGAATCCGTCTGCGCGTTTTTATCAGACGAGCCGCATCCGGCCATGAGACCAATGCACATCACGCCAGCCATCAGCATGGCTGCAATCTTTTTCAGTTTCATATTTTCTTTCTCCTAAAAGTTCATGATAGGCAAAACGTCATGTATGATTCCGCTATGCCAAGTACATGTTATATTTTATTCTTTTAGCACGATAAAGTCAATATGTAATTGTGATTTTCCCTTTAATATTTTGCCCAAGACCTGTGGAATACGTCTCAAACAGCAATACACCATGTAAAGCCAAATCGCTTTACATGGTGTATGATTCTCATCAAGTATCGTTTTCCAAGAAAATACTGCGGCAAATGCTCGCGGTTACCGCCATTTGTTCTTCATTGCTTATGCTTGCAGTGCCATCTCCGTCCTGGTGTCCGTAACTGCCGAAATAGGAATGATTTCCTCCGCTAATAATTGTTTCTGCATAGTTTGCCGGCAAGTTACCTTTGTATCCTCTATATTTGTCACGGTTCATGACGCCGTCATTGCTGCCATAAATGCACAGTGTTTTCAGTTTGGTTCGCCGTAAGTCCGCCGTGGAATAGGCCGCGAGCAAGACCAATCCGTCCAATTGATCTGCGTGTCTGGATGCATAAATGGCCGCCATAGATCCGCCCAGAGAATGACCGCCGATGTACCATTTCTCGATGTCCGGAAACTTCTCGCGCAGTCCATCCGCCGCCGTGATGTCCAGCACAGCAAGATTTACCGGCATCTTTTCCAATAGACAAAGAAATCCTTGCTTGGATAACTCCTGCATCAGCGGCGCGTACGCGGTGTACTCAACCTTTCCCCCCGGATAGAAAATCAATGCCGCCTTTGGCTGCTCCGGAATAAAAGCAAGCGTTCGACTGTTGATTTGCTCAACCGTGACCTCCGGATGCTCCAGCACCGCCTGCGCTTGTGCCGTTGCATGATAATAATTATGAATATATTTGCCCATAGATATAACGCAGATGATAACCAAACCAATGAGCATGGCATGGATTGGCCAGAGCAGTCGTTGTCGTTTGTTCATCGCATGTATGCTCTCCCTCTTCACACATATCTGTTGATATTTAGAACTAGTTTACCACAGATTGCCTCGCTTTTCCAGAATTACTGTGCGTTCTATGTGTTTTTTCGCAAATATCCAAGTATTCTCCCAACTTCGCACAATTTATTCGTACTTTTTTTGATTTTCTAGTGCATTTATAACAAAAGTGTGATATGATATAAGAAATTAAGTGCAAAGGAGTTGTTTTATCATGGAAAACAATCTTTTTACCAATGCCCACATTCTGGCATGGCTTCAGTATTTTTCCGATCAGGCAAACGTCGATCTGGAGCGTGTCAAGATTCTGGATATTACGCGAAAGAATAAAAATCTGATTCCAACGGTAGAATCGCATCGTTCTACGCTTGTGTTTACCGAGGCTGGCCATCCGGATATTTTCTATCGGATGTTCAACGCAGGTCTGGGCGAATGCACGGTCATCTACAACGAAGGCAGCGAGCCATCCGGTCCCATCAAGCAAAACAAGGTCTATGACATGATGGATCGCGGCATCAATGCGTCCGCGGGCATGCTGATTCTCAATCCGAATGCCCGCAGCACGTTCCGCTTCGGCATGAGCAATCAATCCTTTGCATACGGCTCCGTTCGTTACGTCGGCGCAGAAATTCGCGCTGTCATCCTGAGCAAGATGCAGATTGATGTGCAAAAAAATATCTGTGTGATTTCCGGTGAATCCATCGCCGTGGAAGCCGCAAATCTCGCAGCAGAAGGCACGGTCATCGCTGTCGAGTACAACAAACATGACCGCAAGACGCTGGAGGACAATGTCAGTCAGTTCGGTCTCAACAACGTTTCTATCGTGGATCATGTGGACGAGGAAACCTTCCAAAATCTTCCGGTTCCGGATGTGACGATGCTTGTTGCATCTGCCAGCATGGAACAGGAAATGGCATGTCTGCTCAAGCTCAATCCGAATATGGAATTTGTCATCTATACATTGGATTTCGGCGTTGCCGCCAGCATGTCTGAGCTGTGCAAAAAGATGGGAATCATTGATGTGGAGATCATTCAAATCGCTGTCTCTCACCTCAATCAAAAGCACAACTTCGAGACGCAGCCTGCGCCGTGGATTATTTCCGGCAAGGCAAACGGTGAGGGCTAAACTACATATCTAAAAAAAACAAGGCAGAGCATGATTTTATGCTCTGCCTTTTGTTATGCCTGTTCCAGCAAGCACTGTGCGTCCGCGTGCGCTTGCTCAAACGTCTGAAAATGTACCGTATGAATGCCAAACTTCTGCGCCGCCTCACAGTTGTCCTTTCTGTCATCAATAAACAGACAGCGCTCTGCGGTCAGCTGATACTGCTCCAAGCAGGTCTGATAAATCGCCGGATCCGGCTTGAGCAGATGTACATCACAGGAAAAGACGCCGCCGTCCATTTTTTCCAGAAAGGTAAAGCTCTCCGGCACTTTGTCGATGATATACCGCGCATAGTTGGACAAAAACAATACACGCAGTCCCCGCGCCTTCATCTCATCAATCCAATTGTCCGCATACGCATTTTTAATCAGGCTTGTGCCGATATTGTCATAGATGCGCTGAATATCTTCCCGATACTGCGGAACGCGGGCAAAAAATGCATCCAGCACTTCCTGTTCCGTCCATACGCCGCGGTCAACCTCATCCCACAAGCCGCTCTGAAACATGACATCATCAATCATTTGCCGTTCTTTGGGGTCTGCCACCATGCGGCACAGATACTGCTGCCACTGAAACTCTACCAGAACGGTTCCAATATCAAAGAGAACGGTATCTATCATCCTGCACCTCCCATATTATCGCTTTACTTCGCCTCGCTCACAGCGATTGCCCCAGCTGTCAATCAGCTTGCCATCGCGGAATACACAGATAATCTCGCAGTTATTCGGACAGCGTCCGCAGCTTGCTTCTCTGGTGTAAAATTCCATATCTTCCATGGCAAAGTCAAATTCCTGCCGTTTGTTGCTTCGGCGCGCCAAAATTGCCGCGCCGAGCGCGCCCATCAGATGGCCGTTCTGGTCAACGATGACGTCGCAGCCAAGCAGCTTTTCAAACGCCGCCACAACGCCCTTGTTCTTGGAAACGCCGCCTTGGAATACGACCGGACTTGCAATCTTTTTTCCCTTGCCGACATTGTTCATATAGTTGGCCGCAACTGCGTTGCATACACCGGCAATGATGTCCTCACGCGGATGACCCATCTGAATCTTATGCACCAAATCGCTTTCCGCGAACACCGTGCATCGAGCGGCGATTTGTGTCGGATGCTTGGATTTCAGCGCATACTCGCCAATATCCTCCACCTCAATGCCCAGACGCTTTGCCTGACTGGACAAGAATGCGCCGGTTCCGGCCGCGCACAGCGTATTCATCGCATAATCTACCGCCACGCCATTTTCTACCAGAATAATTTTCGAATCCTGACCGCCGATTTCCAAAATCGTGCGAACCTCCGGATAAAATGTCGTCGTGCCGACAGCGTGCGCGGTAATTTCGTTCTTTACCATGGTCGCGCCGACAATAACGCCGACCAGTTTGCGCGCACTGCCTGTGGTGCCGGTTGCCACGACTTTGTACTGCTGCTTGTCGAACTGCTTTTCCAGCAGTGCAACAAGCTTCTTGACGGCGCCAATCGGATCTCCCTGTGTCCAGATGTACGCGCTCGCCAAAATATTGTTCTGTTTATCTATAATCACGCCTTTGGTGGAAATGGAACCGACATCGATTCCAAGATATGCATGTTGACGTCCCATCCGTTAAAATACATCCTTTCTCATTGCAATCATATCATAAAATGCTTCCAGTCTTGTCATCAGACCCGCTTCGCCGGTCTGTACATCATAGGTCAAATACAGAATCGGAATCTTTTCTTCCGCGCCGATGGTCTGCAAGACCGGCATGACATCAATCTCCGGCGTGCATCCGGCAGATTTCACATGGATAATGCCGTCAAATCCTCGGCGCGCGTACTCCCGCGCAGCCCAAATATTTGCCGTAGACGTTGGTCCCATTTCATACGTGCACAGATCTTTGATCTTTGCATTCATGTTCTTTTCGCCCGGATAATGCACCATGCGATTGGATACATTCATCCAACGATGTACTTCCACGCCCATATCTGCGATGGTCTGTTCCAAATCCAAATTGGAAAATGGATCCATAACCGTAAAGAACTCACCGACAATGCCGACACGCAGCGGTTCCGCCGGTTTATCCAGCGGCGTGTCGCTGAATACCTTCTTTACTTCCCGATAGATGCGGTCAATATCCTGTCGGGACGATACGCGCTCTGTCTCCCGCAGGAACTGCTTATATGCTTTTTTATACGCACCGGACGGGTCAAACCCGCAGTTTTGATAATACTCATCCGTCACTTCATCAATGTATTCCAGCAGCTTGAGCGCATCCATTGCTCCGGGGATGATACGCGTATACTTTACTTTCGGATTGATACGCTTGAGGACTTTCAATAAATCCTTTTTCTTTCCTGTGCTGTATGCGGCCAGATTGATAAAATCAAATTCATAGCCGAGGTCTCGAAGAATCTGCTCCTGTAATTCGCCGTAATACCCCAGACGGCACAGACCGTGTGACATCATCAGCGTATCTGCGCCCGAATCCAGCGCTTCAATCATGCATCCCAGCGTGCTCTTAAACGGTGTACAAACCGTGTCCGGACTGTATCGCGCGCCGATTTCCAGCGTATGCCGCGTCATTTTGGGCGGCAGAATGTATTTTTGTCCCATGCAGACTTCGATAAAATAGCGAATCACGCCGCTGTAATGGGCAATGCGCGGGAACATAATTTTTTTCTGATTTGACGTAGACGGAATTTCTACCGGTGTCATAATGTTCCCTCCTTAAAGTGAATGATGTCGACAAAGCTTTCCAATCGGGTTTCCACGCCCGCGGTTCCGCTTTGCGCGTCCAGCGTCAATGTGAGAATCGGAACGCCCTTCATGCGGCGCTGAATCATCTCGTCAATCATAGAGTCCGGTCCGCACGGAAACGCACTGAGCAAAATGATGCCGTCCACCTTGCTTTTATTTGCCATCAGGCTGCCGACGATTTCACGGTTCAGCTCCCACTTAATCGTCGGGGAAAGTATGGTACTGCGTTTGGACGCGGCTTCGCGTTCGGTAATATCCGCTCGAATCGGCGTGACATCCAGCTTGCGCAGGACATCCATGACCGGCTTTCCCAAAAACGGATCTTCTATGATATAGCTGTGACCTGCAACAAGGATTTTCGTGCCCGCAGACTTGTACAGGGTCTCCTGCTCTGCCAGCTGCTTTTTCCATGCGCGCTGTTCCACAGCCTTTGCCGTTGCATAGGCTTTTTTGATGGTCTTTTTGTCAAACCCGAGCTGATTTCCCATGCCGTAAAAGGCAGATTTCTCATCCTGTTTTTGCAGCACGTCCAAATTATACGTCAAAAACTTCTGCGAAACATCGCGGAATACATTTTTGACAATGTCCGGCATCGCTTCAAAGCGCACACACATCATATGCTTGTGCCCAAAGTTGCTGATGCGCGGCACGAGAATATAGTCACACGTGCCTATCAGTGATTTCACATGTCCCAGATAAATCTTTTCGGACAGACAGGCTTCATCCACACACAGTGCGGTGCCCTGATCCAAAATTTCTTTGTCCGTCGGCCGACTGGTTACTACCTCTGCGCCCAGCTGCTGGAAGAACACTGTCCACAACATCGAGTACCGATGGTACAGCATGGCGCGCGGCAGACCGATTTTCAAATTACTCATGTATTTGTCTTCCACCAATCTTTTGAATTTTTATACAAACTACATTATAGGCATCACAAAACCGGTTGTCAACTTTCTTCTGATAGAAGGAAATTTTGTACATTGTTGGAAATAAATACCAAAAGTGTCTCTGAACACTCTCAGAGACACTTTTTATCTGTTTATTTAGTTAAATCCGTAGACTTTGCGGGAAATGCGATATGCTACTTTGCCTAAGAACCGTCCCGTTCTTCCCGGCAGGTTCATGTATCGGCTGATGACGCTGTGATGCAGCTTGTTATACAGCTGTCTATCCGTCTGTTTCATATACGCCCACAGCTCATCGCGCTTGTTCAGATTTTCCTTTGTGCCGGATAAAATCGCCAATGTCACGGTAATGGTCGTGACAATTTCCAGATAATTAAACATGTATCGGCGGCATTTTTTATCTTTGACCGCCAGCAAATTGACATCCGCAAACATGATTTTATTGACGCGAATTTGCTGATCAATGCGCCGAATCATCGTCTGCTCGTTGACCGACTGATCCTCTCGTCCAATGTAATACCGATACAAGTCCACATCCATGTAGTACATGTTGTTGACATACGGCAGCGGTTTGTACACGTAAATATTGTCAACGTAAAAGGTATGTTCCGGCAGCTGCAATCCGCATTCGTGCAGCATCTGCGTGCGGTAAATGACCGAATGCATCAAAATATAATGTCCCTTAGCCAAATGTCCGACATCGTCCCACCCGAACATTTTCTCTTTCGGAAAGCCCTTTTGACGCATGACCTTCTTGTGCTTGCTGCCTTCCTTCTCATACACATAATTGGCGAGGAACATATCCGGCAGTGTATTCAGCTTGATCAGTGTCCGCAGGCGCTTGAGCACGCGCAAATAGCTATCACGATCCAGCCAGTCATCGCTGTCGACCACCTTAAAATAGATACCCGCGGCGTTTTTCAAGCCGGTATTGACTGCCGCGCCATGGCCGCCGTTTGGCTGATGAATTGCGCGAATGATGCCCGGATACCGTTCTGCATACGCGTCTGCAATTTCCGCCGTCCGATCTGACGAGCCGTCGTCAACAATCAAAATTTCCACATCTTTCCCGCCCGGCAAAAGAGACTCAATACACTTTTCCATATACGCTTCCGAATTGTAGCACGGAACAGCAAAACTCAACAGTTTCATTTGATTTTTTCTCATCCTCACACGTATTCTTACATGGTTACAAATTTCTTCCTATTGTAAAGCATTTTTCGACCATTTGCAAGTCTTTGCGCGCATATCCGCGCATATATGCTCTTAGTATAGCGTATTTCTGGCAATTTGGGTATTAAGATTTCGTGTCGATTATCCCGATAGATGTAAAAAAAAGCCTTCCCGCCGGAAGGCTTTTCTGTCTGTTATTCCTGTGTAATCTGCCAACGATAAAATCCTCGGTAGCCGTCCTCTATGCTGTACGCTTCCCAGCCGTGCTCCTGCATCCACTGTGCGAATTCATCGCTGGTTTCTCCGGTATAGCACATCATATAAATCGGCTTGTCCTTTGGCAGCTCCTGCATCTGATTTTGCAGATCTTCCCAATAGATATGCACCGCGCCCGGAATGGTTCCCAGTCGAAATTCTCTGTCCTTTCGCAGATCCAAAATCAATTTGTCTCTTGTATCCGCCATCATTTGCTGCGTTGTTTTTCGATATATCTGCATATACACGCCTCCCTTTATCCCAGTGCAACATCCAACGTCATCATCAAGGTAAAGCCTACGGCAAACAGCAAGGTTCCCACATTGGAATGCCGTCCCTCCGACATTTCCGGAATCAGCTCTTCCACAACGACGTACATCATTGCGCCCGCCGCAAAGCTGAGCAAATACGGAAGCCACGGAACAATGTGTTCTGCTGCCAAAATGGTAATCCATGCGCCAATCGGTTCCACGGCACCAGACAGCACGCCGCAAACAAAGGCTTTCCCCTTTCCCATGCCTTCCGCACGGAGCGGCATGGAAATAATAGCGCCTTCCGGAAAGTTCTGAATGGCAATGCCGATGGACAAAGCCATCGCACCCATCAAAGTCAATCCAGAACTTCCCGCCAGCCAACCGGCGTATACAACGCCGACCGCCATGCCTTCCGGAATGTTGTGCAGCACAACCGCAAAGACCAGCATGGTCGTGCGCTTCAGGCTCACCGAAGGGCCTTCCGCTTCACTGCTTCCCATGTGCAGATGCGGAATGATGCGATCCAAAACCAGCAAAAACAAAACGCCGATCCAGAACCCCGCGACAGCCGGAAGAAATGACAGCTTGCCCATTGGCGCAGACTGTTCCATAGCCGGAATCAACAAACTCCAAATGGAGGCCGCTACCATGACGCCTGCCGCAAATCCGGTCAAGGCGCGCTGAACAATCGGCCGCAGGGTTCGCTGCATGAAAAAAACGCAGGCCGCACCCAATGAAGTTCCGGCAAACGGAATCAGAATTCCCTGTATGACTTCTATTGACATGTTTTCCTCAATTTCTAACAGATGGATTCATCTGAGCACAAAATAAACTATACTATTTTTATCCACATTTTAGTTCATTCTCTCGCTTTTGTCAATAGGCGTAATATCTTGAATCGCCAGCTGCTCCACAATATCCTGTCCGGCGGCTGTCAGCGCCATGCTTCCGTGCATGGGGTACGAACGATACGCCGAATAATCAAACTTTCCCAGCGGAATATCATAATCTATGCGAACCAAGCCCTTCAGCGCCAAGGCCTGGACTGCCCAGCTGTATTCTTCCTGTGAAAACTCCGAATCCTCCAAATAAATCGGTGTTTTTAAATTCCAGCTGGCGGCAACCGGCAAAAACGGTATCACAGCAAACGTCTGCAGCAACGCGTATTCTGCCGGAACCAGCGTCAAAGAATGACACGCTCCGCCGCAGCAAGCCCCACAATGATTTTTGCCGCAGTCTTTTCCGCAGCTCTTTGAACAACTCATATCATTCTCCTTTTCTATGATTTCTGTCACGATTATCGTAACGGAAAACGCAAAGTCTGTCAATTGTCTTTTTCGCGTAAATATGCTATGATAATGCTATACGCCAAACACAAGAGAACATGCAGACAGGAGGAATGTTGTATGCGCAGTTTTGAGTACAATACGCCGACCCATGTGGTCTTTGGCAAGGATTCTGTTGAAAAAGTAGGTGCACTGGTTGCCGAACAGGGATGCAAAAAGGTCCTGATTCATTATGGCGGCGGCAGTGCCAAGCGCAGTGGTTTGCTCGACCGTGTTTCACAGTCTTTGGATGCGTCCGGCGTCGCATATGTTATGCTGGGCGGCGTTGTGCCAAATCCGCGTCTGAGTCTGGTGCGGGAGGGCATTGACTTGTGCCGCAAAGAAGGTGTCGACTTTATTCTGGCCGTCGGCGGCGGTTCTGTCATCGACTCCTCCAAGGCAATCGGCTACGGTCTCGCCAATCCCGGTGACGTTTGGGATTATTATCTCAAGAAAAAGATACCAACCGCCTGCACGCCGGTCGGTACCGTCCTGACCATTGCCGCAGCGGGCAGTGAAATGAGCAATTCCTCTGTCATCACCAACGAAGACGGATGGCTCAAGCGCGGTTTAAACAACGAATGCTGCCGCTGCCGATTTGCTGTTATGGATCCGACCATCACATATACCCTGCCGGATTACCAGACCGCCAGCGGTGCTTCCGACGTCATGATGCACACGATGGAGCGGTATTTCACCGCAGAGAGCGATCCGATGGGTCTGACGGATGAGCTGGCGGAAGGTCTGCTGCGCTCGGTCATGCGGGATGTACAGGCGGCGCTGAAAAATCCGCAGGATTATGATGCGCGCGCCGGTTTGATGTGGGCAAGCAGTCTGTCGCACAATGGTCTGACCGGATGCGGCACAGACGGCGGAGATTGGTCGTGCCATCAGCTGGAGCATGAGCTGGGCGGTAAATACGACATTGCACACGGCGCGGGTCTGTGCGCGGTATGGAGCAGCTGGGCACGAACTGTTATGCCAGCTAATCCTGCACGATTTGCCAAGTTCGCCACACGCGTCCTCGGTGTGGAAGCCGGTGCAAACGATGTAGAAACTGCCAACCGCGGCATTGATGCGATGGAGAATTTCTTCCACTCGATCGGCATGCCGACACGTATCTCTGAGATGGGCATCACGCCGTCCGATGAGGATCTGCACGAACTCGCTTACAAGTGCACGTTCATGGACACACGAACCATCGGCCAATTTGTTGTTTTGGATAAAGAAGCAATTTATGAGATTTACAAAAAAGCCGTGAAATAATATGGCAGCAAAAAAACATCCAGCTCGTACTTGAGCTGGATGTCTTTGGTTACGCATGCGGATGACAATCATCCGGTACGCCGATATCTGCCAGCACAACGGTACCGCAAAACGCTGCTGCCGGTGCAATATGTACCTGTTTGTACGAATCAAATGCGACCGTACACTGCGCTTTGACCGCGCCATCTGCCGCAATTCCGGTATCCGCCTGCAATCCGCTCGGCACATCCAGTGCGAGAACATATGCGCCGGATGTCCGCATGAAATCACAAGCTTTTTGTCCGGACGGACGCAGAGAACCGTGAAAACCGGTGCCATACAGCGCATCAACCACAACATCTGCATGAATACTGCGTACCGTGTCTGCGGTCTGGATGGTAACCGGCAGTGCATGCAGCAACGCATAATTGGTCTTTGCATCGCGCGTCACCGGCTCTCCCTCCTCGAGAACAACCGTGACTGACAGACCATCTTGTGCCGCGAGACGCGCCATGACAAAGCCGTCTCCGCCATTATTTCCTTTTCCCGCAACCACGGCAATGTGCTTTGCGTGCGGCACACGCTGCCGAAGAATGTGATAGGCTGCCGTTCCGGCATTTTCCATCATTTGATAATAGGAAACGCCATTGGCATCCGCAAGCTTCTCGATTTGTTTCATTTGTGCAACGGTAACAACGCGCATGATATACCTCCTATTTTCGACTGCGAAAGGATTGATATTGTGTCAACTACCCACCACCTAAAGGTGGTGGGCTTGTAACTGCCCAGTCGTACTAACGTCTCCGACCTTTCACACCAATAGATATTGCTATCTAAAGTGGCGTTACATCATAGGGTGGTTGACAACACCCTTTATAACAAAGTTTACTCTGTTACAACTGTATTAGGTACTTGGCTATCAACAAGATAGTTTATTCCCATACGATACAGATTCATAGCTCCTATACGGTCATCATTGGACTTATAGCCACAGTTTTTACAAGTAAACAAATGTATCTTCTTGTTACGGTTGGACTTTTCAGTATGTCCACAAATAGGACAACACTGGCTTGTATAACGGGGGTCAACTTTTATTACAGAAGACTGTTTCTGCTTAGCCTTGTAAATTAGTTTCTGTTCTAAATCATAAAACGACCACGATACAGAAACATAACGGTCTTTAACTCTGACACGTTCTGTAACATTACGAATACCCGACAAATCTTCTAATACAAAGAGTGTATGCTTTGGGTTGTTCTCAACGAGTGCCTTTGATACACAATGGTTAACATCTTGCATCCAACGGTTTTCTCGCTGACCAATCGCTTTTAATCTTCGCCTTGAAGATGGAGTCTGCCGCATTTGGAGTTTTTTACGGAGTTTGGAATAGTTAGCACGTTTTTGTTTAATAGTCTTGCCGCTGACAAAACCTGACTGGTGCTTACTGTCATAAGTGGCAACGACAAAGTTAATACCTCTGTCAATACCTACGACATTACAAATGTCAGAAATATTACTTTCTTCGACATCATAAGTTGCTGGTATGTGAAGATAATATTTACCATGTTTGTTTGTGAGCTTAGCTGTACCAAACTTGTAGATTGTGTGGTCAAAATATTTAGACATACCTTCAGCGAAATATGGCAGTTTAACACGACCATTAAGTGTATTCACAGAAAAACAGTTTTGCGTTAAAGAATAATCTCTGTTCCAAACTAAATCATACTGAGGTTTCTTGAAGGTTGGTTGTATCCACTCATTTTGATTTTCGAGAATGGTTCTATATCTTGCAATGACCGTTTTCAAAACGGACTGAGCCATTTGCGATTTAAGACCAAATTTTTCTCTTAGAGTAGAATACAAAACCTTATTAAGTGAAAACTGCTTTAAATCATGAGTTTGGAATACATAGTCTGAAACATAATTACAGGCATCACGATA
>OCTW011617281.1_pt1 | contig 56772 bp, 43 predicted proteins | sample 1539671 | NCBI WGS metagenome assembly OCTW01 (sample SAMN02144230, study PRJEB22623) | gut metagenome | biome: sheep rumen | host: Ovis aries | place: New Zealand | reverse complement strand
ATAAGAATATGTCTTACAAGACCGGACGTATTCAAAACCCAGCTCAGAGCTATCCTCCGTGCATCGGCATATGGAAAGATATCCATCATGTTCCCTATGATAATCTCAGTTGATGAAGTAAAGAAGATAAAAGAGATAGTAGCTGAGGTAAAGAAGGAACTGGATGAGATCGGTGTTGATTATGACAAAAATATAGAGCTTGGTATCATGATTGAGACTCCGGCAGCTGTAATGATGGCTGAAGAACTTGCGAAAGAGGTTGATTTCTTCTCAGTAGGAACCAATGATCTGACTCAGTATACTCTGGCTATAGACCGTCAGAACCAGAGCCTTGATGAATTCTATGACTCACATCATCCGGGACTTATGAAGATGCTTAAGATGGTAGTCGACGGCGCTCATAAGGGCGGTGCATGGGCAGGAATCTGCGGTGAGCTCGGTTCCGATCTGACACTCACGAAGGAGTTCCTTGCTATGGGTTATGATGAACTGTCAGTTTCACCGGGAAGAATACTTCCGCTCAGAAAGATAGTGCTTGAAACAAACGTTGGAGAGTATAAGAAGGAGAAGGGGCTGGAATAGAAAAAAATCTTGAAATTATAAGCTTTCAGGAGTATAATCCAGAAATAGAGGGAAACAGATATTTTTCTCGTTTATATCCAGCATTTTTACGAATCGTAAAAGTATAGTATCTGGGGTGTGCGATACTTCCTGCTGTTATTGAGCCTACATTTTTTTAAAGGGAGTTTTACATACGTGGTTGGATGACATGCCTCCTCTGAGTGGACTTCAGAATACCAGTTGAGAACACCCACCTGGCTGCGGCTAGGAGTCAAAAAGGTAGGAACCGGCACTTTGGATATAAAAGATTCGCGAATTTTGGGGAGCAGCGGTTCGCTGCTTCCCTTTTTGTAGGTTAACGCATGTCTAAAGAAGAACTTACAAGCGATTATATGGAAGATGATACCTTCGAGGAGGATTATTATCAGGAGCATACTACTGAGAACCTTGTTTCTCAGGATTCTTTTGATGTGCCGGAAAACCTGGATCTGACTGCGGATGAGGAGTATGTCATTTCGCCGACAGAAGAACTGACAGGCCATCATACGGAAGACTACGACGATTACAATGTAGCCGATGTAGATGATGAAACAGATCTCTATGAGTATATACAGGGCACAAGGATCAAGAGATATAACAGGAAGGGAAACCTGAGGTTTATAGCGAAGGTTCTGGATTATCTCGACAGTACGCTGGACGAGCACGTGCCGGCATTCGCTGCACAGTCAGCATTCTTCCTGTTCCTTTCATTTTTTCCTATCATAAGCCTTATCCTTACATTTACGGATATATTTCCTTTCACAAAGGATGAGCTGCTTCGATTCATTTATCATGTTATCCCTGCGGATTTCGAACCGCTCATATATCAGATAGTAAATGATATATATAACAACGCCAGCAGTTCAGTTGCTGTTATATCCTTTATCATAGCACTCTGGTCAGCAGCGAAAGGTTTCATGGCCATAAGAAATGGATTGAACGAGGTTTACAGATCGAGGGATACGAGGAATTACGTTATCTCTAGATCCATAAGTATGATATATACGGCGATATTCATAGCCATAATCATTGTACTTGTTCTTCTTAACATTTTCGGACGTCAGATAGCCCAGTGGCTGATAGCAAAGTATCCTGACAGTCAGAACCTTACGGTATTTGTATACTCCTTCCGAAGTCTGGCGTCGTTCTTTGTAGTCTTCGTGCTTATGGACCTTTTGTACACGTTCGTTCCGAACAGAAAGCTCAGTCCTATAAGGCAGATAACAGGAGCTATGTTCGCTGCTATAGCATGGGTAGGTATAGCAAAGCTGTTCTCACAAATAGTTGATCATTATATCGGAAGCTCAAGCGTTTATGGTTCACTTACAACTGTGGTTCTTATCATGATATGGCTGTATTACGTATGTTTTGTCATATTCATCGGAGCTATGATAAATGAATTCATATATGAGTATTATTACCGAGACAGAATAGTAAAACAAAAGAAGAAAATGAAAAAAGCCAAAGCATCATAAAATGCCTTGGCTTTTTCTTTTCTGAAAATGTATCGATCAGCTGAGTTTCTCGATGGCTGCCTTGATCCTCTTTATGGATTCTTCCTTACCGAGTATTGACATAAGCTCTGTCGCGCCACCCGGAGTAGCCTGTTTGCCTGAAAGAGCTGTTCTTATAGGCCACATGATGAATCCTGTTTTGTACTCCTTCTCAGCACCAAATGCTTTGAGAAGCTCAAAGAGTGAATCGTTGTCAAACGCGTCTGTTCCCTCGAGTACAGGAAGTACTTCCTGAAGAAGTGTGAGAGAATTCTCAGCATTTGTCTTCATTTTCTTGTGAGTATACATTTCGATATCATATTCAGGAACTGCTTCAAAGAAATCAATCTGATCCTTGATATCAAGAAGAGTTTCAATACGTGTCTTTATCATTGATGATATCTTTTTCTTATCAAGATCCTTGGTTATAACTGCATCTATATATGGGAGAGCCATATCATAGAAGGTATCGTCGTCCAGGGCTTTGATATATTCGCCGTTCATCCATTTCAGCTTACCCATATCGAGAACAGCAGGAGACTTGGACATGTTGTGATAGTCAAAGGCTTCTACAAGTTCAGGAAGAGAAAAGATTTCTCTGTTATCAGCAGGGGCCCAGCCGAGAAGTGCAACGAAGTTTACGATTGCCTCTGTAAGGAAGCCCTGTTCAAGAAGGTCTTCAAATGAAGAGTGTCCTGAACGCTTGCTGAGCTTTGTATGTGTTTCATCAGTTATAAGAGGGCAGTGAATATATGTGGGTATATCCCAGCCGAATGCAGTGTAAAGACGATTGTACTTAGGAGCAGAGGAGAGATATTCATTTCCTCTTACTACGTGAGTTATGCCCATAAGGTGATCATCAACTACATTTGCAAAATTGTATGTTGGAAAACCATCTGATTTGATAAGTATCATATCATCCAGCTCCTCGTTTGGAACTGTAATGTCGCCGTAAAGCTCATCCTCAAAAGTTGTTGTTCCTTCAGTAGGATTGTTCTGTCTTATGACATATGGCTTTCCTTCAGCAAGATTCTTCTCTATTTCCTCTTTTGAAAGGTGGAGACAGTGCTTATCATAGTGGAAAACAACTTTCTCATCTTTTGACTCCGGAACAGCAGCCTTGAGAGATTCAAGCCTCTCAGGAGTACAGAAGCAGTAATATGCTTCACCCTTCTCGATGAGCTTCTTGGCATATTCGAGATAAATGCCCCTTGCCATACGCTCTGACTGGATATAAGGACCGACTCCGCCGTCTTTGTCAGGACCTTCGTCCCAAAGAAGACCTGTTTTCTTAAGTGTATTGTATATGATATCTACAGCACCCTCTACTTCACGCTCCTGGTCTGTATCTTCTATACGAAGTATGAAGTCACCGCCTTCATGCTTTGTGATAAGATATGCATAAAGCGCTGTACGAAGGTTTCCGACATGCATACGTCCGGTAGGACTTGGAGCAAATCTTGTTCTGATTTTTGCCATTTTTATTTCTCCTGTATGTTAAGTATTGCTGAAACGCTTGATCATTCAAGAAAAATAACGTTCAGCGCGTTACAGTTTACCATAAAGAATCTTATAAGTAAAGGAAGTTGACCGCATAAAGAAAATGTTGTATACTGTTAAAGATTTGTTACGGAAATTTTAAGAAAGGGTGCAGATTGTATTAAAATGGATTTAATGAATTTGACAATTCTCTTTGCTTCGGGGCTGATAGACACCTTTATGGGCTTATCAGGTGCCACGAAAATCAGTATCGTCATTGCTGCAGTACTTGTTATACTTCTTATAGTGCTTATAGTAGCTACTATCAAGGTACTTGCGGGTTCGGATGATGACGACGATGATTACGACGATTATGAAGAACGCGAAGAGCGAAGAGAACGTAAAAACAAAAAACCTGAAAAGAAGCGTCGTCCGGCTCATTATGATGAAGATGAAGAAGAATATGAAGAGGATGACAAAGACGAAGAGGACGAAGCAGAAGAGAGAAAGCCTGAGACAGCTTTATCATCCCGTCTTTCAAATGTAGCTGAAGATAAAGAAGAGCCTGAGGAAGAGGAAGATGAGGAAGAAGAGGATGATGACGATGATAATACTCCTTCCGTTCCTGTTGAAGAGGAAGAAAAGTCAGCATTTGATTCTCAGGATCCTATAACTGAAGAGCTTACTTCAGACGTGAAATCAGCACCTGATTCTGCATTTGTTCCTGAACAGCCTGTTGTAACTGCAGAGCCTACTATCAAGATAGAATTTGAAAAGGTTAAGAAGGAACTTCATAAAGAAGCAAAGAAACATGAATCGGCAGCTGAAGAGAAGGCTCTTGACAGTGCATTTGATATCAAGGAATCTGAGGCACCTGCAAAGACTGAAGCTGTTGACAGTGCATTTGATATTAAGACAGAATTCGAGAATCCATATTCTTCACCTGTCAACCCTGTAAATGCCGTAGCTTTCAATACTGTTAATACTGCAGGCATGGTTAAGACCAAGAATGCTGATGCCGGTATTGAAAATGAAGAGGAACTTGAGGAGTATCTTTCCCAGAATCCTGTTCCTAAGAAGAAAAAGAAGAAGACAAAGAAGAAGGATGAAGTATTCGATGAGAAGTTCGGACCTACCGACTTTGAGATTGAAGGAGCTAAATACTTCTGGTATAACAGTCAGGATATTGCAGATTGTAAGCGTAAGGAAGATATGTACTTCCATTGCCATTACTTCGATAATCCTGAAAGAGCGGTTGTTCCTCTTATCACAGAGATGTATGACTGTGCTTTTGTAAAGACAGAAGAGCTTCAGTTCATTGCTTATGGTATTCAGTTTAAACCGCTCAGCTTCAAGGAAATCCTTAACTCAGACGGATCACTTGGATTTGATAAGAGTGAAGCTACCAAGGAACCTTCAGATGCAGACAAAAAGCTCATCTATAAGAAGTGGTGTGAATACGTTGACAACTTCCTTGAAATCATCGTGATCAATGCATCAGAGGATGTTAAGGAATTCATAAAGAGCAAGCTTTATGAATACGGAAAGAAAGACGTGGATATAATTATCTACGATCATTATTAAACAATTAACCCAGGATGAAAATCCTGGGTTTTTCTTGCATAATAGGAAACTGTGTTCCCTATTATGCAAGGGGATGCACACTCGCGCGAATGGTAGATTGCTTCGCAATCCGCGCTCGGCGCGGCGCATGTTGCGAGCAACATGCTTAATTAATAAAATATGTATTGACTTTTGAGACTCATTTACTATAATAGGGATTGTTAAAAAAATTGAAATAATTTTTAACAACTATAAAAACCTAAAAAAGGAGAAAAGAAAAATGTTTGAAGAGATTAAGGAAGTTATCGTTGAGACACTTAGCTGTGATGAGTCTATAGTTACTCTTGAGGCATCTCTTACAGATGATCTTGGTGCAGATTCACTTGACGCTGTTGAGCTCGGTATGGCTATCGAGGATGCTCTCGGAGTAGCAATAGCAGATGAGGATCTTCCAAACATCAAGACAGTTCAGGATCTTGTTGATTACGTAGAAGCTCACAAATAATATAAAGACTAAGATATATATGGGGGAAGTATCGGAATGCCGGTACTTCCCCATAAAATTTAATTGGAGACTATTATGGGACTTTTTAAGAAGAAGAAAGACAAGATGACCTTTGATGAGATCATCGCAAAGGAAGATGGTTCTGTACTTCCGTATGAAAAGTCAGATGAAGAACCTGATATAAATATCGAAGAGGTTTTGGAAGCGCCTGCAAAACCTGCAAAAAAGAAACCGCTTACAGAATCTGAGAAAAATGAAAAGTTCACCTGTACAGGGTGCCAGGCAGAGATTCCGCTGATCGAGATGAGACGGAATCTTTACGTTTGTCCACAATGTGGTAAACATCATAAGGTATCAGCCAGAAGACGTATGAGATATCTGGTTGATCCGGGAACATTCAGACGAATCAAGAACAGTATTCCATTTGTCAATCCGCTTGACTATCCTGACTATGAAGAGAAGATAGCAGGACTTAAGGAGAAGACAGGACTTGAAGAAGGAGTCCTCTCCGGTGTGGCTGAGATAGAAGGCTACAAGGCTGTAGTTGCCGTTATGGGTAGCGAGTTCCTCATGGGAAGCATGGGAATAGCAGTTGGAGAGATGATAACGAGGACATTTGAGGTGGCTGATAAGATGAAGCTGCCTGTAATAATATTCGCAGCCAGTGGTGGTGCCAGAATGCAGGAGGGTATTCTCTCACTTATGCAGATGGCTAAGACCTCTGCTGCAGTTGAGAGATTCAGTTCACACGGCGGACTTTATATCTCAGTGCTTACTCATCCGACAACAGGTGGTGTAAGTGCCAGCTTCGCTACACTTGCAGATATAACACTTGCAGAACCTGGAGCACTTATAGGTTTCGCAGGACCGAGAGTTATAGAGCAGACTATAGGACAGAAACTTCCTGAGGGCTTCCAGAGAGCTGAATATCTTGAGAAGCATGGCTATGTTGATGAGATAGTCGGAAGAAATGATATGAGATCAGAGCTTGCTCATATTCTCAGACTACATGAGAAGAGGAGGAAGTAGAAATGATAAGAGAAAATGATGAAAGGCTTATGTCTATTGAAGAAGAAGCCAGAAGCATCAAGGACAGTATAGACAGAGACAGACTCAGAAGCCTGAAGAAGGAATATGTCGAGATAGCCAGAGGAATGAGAGATCTTACACCTCATGACAGGGTATATCTTGCAAGACACAGAAAAAGACCAAAGGTCGATGATTATATAGATGCACTCTTTGATGACCTCTTTATACAGAGAGGAGATTTCCTTTCAAAAGAGGATAAGAGTATTTTTGGAGGAATCGCTACATTTCATGGTATTCCGGTTACGGTACTCGGTCACAGAAAGGGTCGCAACATAAATGAAAGCATGGAGTATAACTTCGGAATGCCTGAACCTGAAGGATACAGGAAAGCTCTTCGTATGATGAAGCAGGCTGAGAAGTTCGGACGCCCTATCATTACATTTATAGATACTCCTGGCGCATATCCGGGTATCGAGGCTGAGGAACATGGCCAGAGCAGTGCGATTTCACGTAATCTTGCTGAGATGAGTGCTCTGAAATGTCCTGTTATAGCCATTGTGACCGGTGAGGGAAGCAGCGGCGGCGCACTTGCGATAGGTGTTGCAAATTCAGTATATATGCTTGAAAATGCAGTGTATTCGGTTCTGTCACCTGAAGGTTTTGCTTCCATACTCTGGAAGGACAGCTCAAGAAGTGATGAGGCATGCGAGCTTATGAAGCTTACAAGCTTTGATCTTCTGTCATACGGTGTCATTGATGGAATCATAGATGAGCCTGTAGGCGGAGCACATCATAATCCGAATAAGGTTTACAGGGAGATAGACGAGATGCTGGTAAGAGAGATTACAAGACTTAAGAAGATGAGTCCTGCTGAACTCGCTAAACAGCGTTATGAGAAGTTCAGAAACATAGACAGAGCTGTTCTCTAGTATTATTTGATGAGGTAATGAAATGTTAGATAAAATGCTGGGTATCAAGTACCCGATAATCCAGGGCGGTATGGCAAATATCGCTACAGGTAAGTTTGCAGCAGCTGTATCAAATGCAGGCGGACTCGGACTTATAGCTTCAGGCGGATTGAATGCTGAAGGTATAGAGAAGGAGATATATGAGGCAAGAAAGGCTACTGACAAGCCTTTTGGAGTAAATCTTATGCTTCTTAATCCGGATGCTGATAATATTGCTGAGCTCCTTAAGAGAGAGCGTATAGAAGTCATAACTACCGGTGCAGGTATGCCGGGTAAGTATATGGATGGCTGGAAAGAAGTTGGAAGCAAGGTAATCCCTGTTGTTGCAAGTACAGCTCTTGCAAGAAGAGTAGAGAAGCAGGGCGCTGATGCAGTTATAGCTGAAGGCGGCGAGAGCGGCGGACATGTTGGTGATATGACAACCATGACACTTGTACCTCAGGTTATTGAGAGCGTTGATATCCCTGTTATTGCAGCAGGTGGTATAGCAAGCGGAAGACAGTTTGCAGCAGCACTTCTTCTCGGAGCATGCGGAATACAGATAGGAACATGCCTTCTTGTAAGTGAGGAGTGCCCTATACATGTAAATTATAAAAATGCAATAATCAAGGCTAAGGATAACAGTACTACAGTTACAGGACGTTCGCTTGATGCTCCTGTAAGAATCATCAAGAACAAGATGGCTCGTGAGTACATTAAGCTTGAGAGAGAAGCAGCTGACAGAGAGGCACTCGAGCAGATAACACTCGGAAGTCTCAGAAAAGCTGTATTTGACGGAAATACAGATGAAGGTTCTCTTATGGCCGGACAGGTATGCGGTCAGCTGAACGAGATCAGACCTGTTAAGGTAATTCTTGATGAAATGTATGAGGATGCAAAGAAGGTACTTGCAGAAGCTGCAAGCATACTCTAAATCCGGAAGCTTATCGATTTTGAATGTATATGGAGGGCCGTCAGGTGCTTTTATATCATAGAAAGGTAAAGTGAAATGAATATAGGTTTTTTATATGCAGGACAGGGAAGTCAGGCCGTAGGAATGGGTAAGGACCTCTATGACGCTTATCCTGAATTCCGTGAGGTAATGGACAGTGTAAGTATTGACTTCGATGTAAAGGATGTATGTTTCAACGGCCCTGCAGAAGTATTAAATGAAACAAAGTACACACAGCCATGTATGGTTGCATTTGCCGTAGGAATGACAAAGATACTTAAGAACAAGGGTATAGTTCCTAAGATGGCAGCGGGCCTTTCACTTGGTGAATATTCCGCACTTAATGCTGCAGGTGTTCTGGGAGACAATCAGGTTATAGAACTGGTTGCTTTCCGTGGAAATGCAATGCAGGAGGCAGCTGCAGGAAGAGACTGCAAGATGATAGCAGTTATGGGACTCGGCAAGGACGAGATTATAGAAGGCTGCAATAAGGTTAAGGCTGCAATCGAGGCTGAAGGAAAGAAGATCATAGCTGAACCTGCCAATTTCAACTGCCCGGGACAGATAACTGTTTCAGGCGATACTGAAGCTGTTGATATGGCAGCAGAGGTTATGAAGGAGCTTGGTGCAAAGAGAGTGCTTCCTGTAAAGGTCAGCGGTCCATTTCACACTTCCCTTATGAAGCCGGCAGGAGATAAGCTCCGCGAGAGATTTGCAGGAGAAGAATTCGGAGAGATGCAGTTCCCTGTTATTTTCAATACTCTCGGTGCTGAGAAGGCTGATACTGATACTATACCTGAACTTCTTGAAAGACAGGTACAGAGCAGTGTTTATTTTGAAGATACAATAAAGTACATGGCAGATCACGGTATTGATACTATCATAGAAATCGGACCGGGCAGGACACTGAGTAAGTTTGTTGCCAAGACATGCCCTGATATAAAGGTTTATTCAGTTACTACTGCTGAAGATATTAATAATCTGGAGTTCTAAGTCTGGAAACAGATGCGAATGCCGGTAATTAGGAGGAATAAAAAGTGAGTAAGATGTTAGAGGGAAAGACTGCCATAGTTACAGGCGGCGGTCGTGGTATAGGACGTGCAATAAGTGTTAAGCTTGCAAAGGAAGGTGCAAATGTAGTCATCTGCGATATCGTGATCAATGAGGCTGCTGAGGAGACTGTAAAGCTTATCGAGGCAGAGGGTGTAAAGGCAGCTGCATTTAAGGCTGATGTTACATCTATAGAGGATGCAGAGAATCTCTTCAAGCAGGCGTCAGAGATGTTCGGAAAGGTTGATATACTTGTTAATAACGCAGGTGTTACAAGAGATAACCTCATCATGAAGATGAAGGAAGAGGAGTTTGATCTCGTTATAGCTACTAACCTTAAGGGTACTTATAACATGATGAAGGCTGCTGCAAGACCTATGATGAAAGCTCGTTATGGACGTATAGTAAATATAAGCAGCGTTGTCGGTGTTTACGGAAATGCAGGTCAGGTAAACTATTCTGCAAGTAAGGCCGGTGTTATCGGTATGACCAAGTCACTTGCTAAGGAGCTCGGAAGCAGAGGTATTACAGTTAATGCAGTTGCACCTGGATTCATTGAGACAGATATGACTAAGGTTCTTCCTGATGAGATCAAGCAGGCAATGGTTAAGAATATAGCACTTGGAAGACCGGGACAGCCTGAGGATGTTGCTAAGGTGGTTGCTTTCCTTGCATCAGATGAGGCTTCATATGTAACAGGTCAGGTAGTTGAAGTAGCAGGCGGTATGAGCTGTTAATCAGAATCAAGTCCGCGAAGCGGGATTGGTGCAAAAAGAAAGAGGATTAAAAATGGACAAGAGACGTGTTGTTATAACAGGAATGGGAACTATTAATCCTATAGGACATGACATAACTGAAACATGGGAAAATGTAAAGAAGGGTGTTTGTGGTATAGGTGAAATAACTCAGATAGATACAGAGCAGTTCAAGATCAAGATAGCTGCTGAGGTTAAGGATTACGAGCCAGAGAAGCTCCTTGATAAGAAAGAGGCAAGAAAGAAGGACAGATATACCCAGTTTGCTACTATAGCTGCAAGAGAGGCTATCAAAGACAGCGGTATCAAGATTGAGGATGAGGATCCATACAGATGCGGAACTATAATCTCAAGTGGTATCGGTGGTCTTAAGACTATAGAGAATGAGCATGCAAGAGGTGAGGAGAGAGGCTTCGAGAAAATCAGTCCATTCTTCATTCCTATGTCAATATCAAATATGGCTGCAGGCGAGATTGCTATAGAGACCGGCTTCAAGGGTATTTGTACAAGTATAGTTACTGCATGTGCCAGTGGTACAAATGCAGTCGGTGAAGCATTCCACAGAATCAGAGACGGATACGAGGATGTCATGATGTGCGGTGGTGCTGAGGGATGTATATGTAATCTCGGACTTGGTGGATTCACAGTCATGAAGGCACTTTATTCAGGTAATGATCCAAAGAGGGCATCCATTCCATTTGATGCTGAAAGAGGCGGTTTCGTTATGGGCGAGGGCGCAGGAATACTTGTTCTTGAAGAGCTTGAGCATGCGAAGAAGAGAGGTGCCAAGATTTACGGTGAAGTTGTAGGTTATGGTGCAACCTGTGATGCTCATCATATTACAGCTCCTGATCCGGAAGGCGAAGGTGCAGCAAATTGCATGAGACTTGCGGTTCTTGATGCAGGCCTCAAACCTGAAGATATAGATTATATCAATGCACATGGAACATCAACTCATCTTAACGATGCAGGAGAGACCAAGGCTATAAGAAAGGCTTTCGGTGCACATGCAGATAAGCTTATGGTAAGCTCAACAAAGTCTATGACAGGACATCTTCTTGGCGCAAGCGGTGCAGTTGAGTCTATCATATCAACACTTGCACTTCGCGATTCATATGTTCCCGCTACAATCGGATATCAGACACCTGATCCTGAGTGTGATCTTGATATCGTTCCGAATGAGGGCAGAAACGTTGATATTAAGTATGCTGCTTCCAATTCACTTGGATTCGGAGGACATAACGCAACACTCGTATTTGCGAAGTACGAAGCTTAGTTTACATAATTCTGATATATTCAGAATGAAAGGAAATTATTATGGAACTTAATTCAAACCAGATAAGGGAGATAATCCCACACAGATATCCTATGCAGCTCGTTGACAAGATTACTGATTTTGAACCGGGTGTATGGGCTGAAGGAATAAAGTGTGTAACTGTAAATGAACCGTTCTTCTGCGGACATTTTCCTGAGGAACATGTTATGCCGGGAGTACTTATCATAGAGGCTCTTGCTCAGACAGGAGCGGTTGCAATCCTTTCAGAGGAAGAGAACAAAGGAAAGATAGCTTTCTTCGGCGGAATCAAGAATGCCCGTTTCAAGAAGCAGGTTAAGCCGGGTGATGTCTTAAAGCTCAGATGTGAGATTATCGAGAAGAGGGGACCTGTAGGTTTTGGTAAGGCTGTTGCAACAGTTGATGGAAAGGTAGCATGTCAGGCAGAGATTTCATTTGCCGTAGGTGCAGGAAAGGAAAACTAATGAGTACTCCGCTTTCGGATGTATATAGAAAATTCAGGCTGCATTACTACAGGGATGTTTTTCATCGTATCAAAGAGAGAGAGCAGACCCTCTCTACTGTAGAGATATATTGTGTTGAGATAATTCATTGGCTGGATGGTCCAACTATCAATGAATTTGCTAATTATATTGATATATCTTCACCGAATGCAACCTACAAAGTTAATTCACTTATCCAGAAGGGATATGTGGAAAAAATTCAGTCGACAACTGATAAAAGAGAGTTTATACTTAAATGTACTGATAAGTATTACAAGTATTGGAATCTAAATGAGAAGTATCTCGAGATTGTTGAAGACAGAGTAAGAAACTGTCTTTCTCCTGAAGAGTACGAAGCCTTTAACGGCACCCTCAGAAAGATTTCAGACAGTCTCATGCCGGAGGTTGAGCCTCCTGAAAAGTGACCGAGAGGAGTTACATTATGGCGCTTGAAAAAACAAGAGCAGAGAAGATCAAAGATAAGTTCAGTCTGTATGATGCGGATGATAAAAGATTTTTTAATTTCTATTTTATGGGTTATGTGCTTGCATTTGTTGCACTGGGTCTGTGTGTGATATCTCTGTTCACTCCATTTATGAGATATGACGAGATAACAACTTTAAGTGGTGGCAACAAGTCAGTCATTGATACTCCTGTAAGTTTTTTCAGAGGTTCTTACACTACATTTCTTATAGTTATAAATGTAGTTGTCTGCCTGTTCTTTTCAATCAAAAAGAAAATCAAGCATTACTTTATCAGCAGTCTTGTTTTAACAGTTTTGACAGTTGTTACAATGCTTCTTTCCAAGCACTATGTATCCGTTAAGGTTACACAGGCTGTAACAGGAGAAGGCTTTTCAACTATAGGAAGCAATGCACACTTCGGATTTGGTTTCATACTTATAATCGTTTCACTTGCTATAGTTCTTGTTTCATGTTTCTTCCAGAAGATCGGAGATGACAGAAGACAGAAATTCGAAGAGGATAAGCTCAGAAAGAGAGCGGAAGAACTCACAAGAAAGAGGGAGGAGCTTCGAAAGAAGAAAGAGTCCTCAGTGGTTATTGTTAAGAAGTAGTTTAAAGATATTTATGAATTTAAAACAACGGTTGAGTATATCAATCGTTGTTTTACGTTATATAACGGAGACCGTATGAAGCTTTCAAAAAGAGAGCGGGAGAGGCTTAGGAAGAATATAATAGTCATTTCGGTGGCAGTTGTTCTGCTTGCAGCTATTGTCCTTGCAATCGTCATGAAAATAAAAAAGAATAACAGTCAGACGGCTGATCAAGGTATTGTACTCATATATCAGATAGATGGAGAGCATACTGATGAGGATGTGAACGGAGTACTTTCTGTCATGGAGAAACGCGCTAAGCGTTATTCCGAAAACGCTGAGGTATATGAAAAGCCAAACGGCGATATAGTATGCAAGATACCTATGAAGACCAAAGGATATGATCCGACCAATCTGATAGATTTCATCAATACGAAGGGAGATTTTCTTCTTCTTGATGAGAATAATAACAATACTTATACAAGCGGAAACAGATATTATGTGATGGCAAAAGCACCGGATATTGTTTCGTCAAAGGCATTCATCGAAAAGAATTATGAGCTTGATTATGATCTGACTGCAATAAGCATTACATTTGATGATGAAAAGAAATCAAAGATAAGGGATGCCACAGCAGATGGAAAGCTCACTACCTTTTATATGTACATAGACGGAAAAGAGTTCGCTAAGGTTTATACAAGAGAACAGATAGAAGATGCAACGCTTATAACCTATGATATTAAGGACTATAACCAGGCGAACTTCTATGCAAATCTGCTTGATTCAGGGAGTTATCCTGTAGATGTAAAGCTTATGATCAAAGAGATTAATTGATATATTTTGAGGGTTATATATGACAGAAAGTATATATGGGGAATATGGTGACAGACTGTTCGACGTACTTAATGATATAAAGACAAGATTTAAAGAGATAGATGACAGATATTTTGAGGACAGGGGCGAACATAAGATTGAGCATATCTCTGCAAGGATTAAATCCGAAGAGAGCATGAGAGATAAATGCATAAGAAAAGGGCTTCCGCCTACAACGGAATCGGCACTGGGCATACTTTCAGATGCGGTTGGTGTCAGAGTTGTTTTTTCTTATGTGGACAGTATTTATGAGATGATCGAGGAAATCAGAAAATTTCCTGACTGCCGCATAATAAGGGAAAAGGATTATATAAGACATGCAAAGCCTAACGGTTACAGAAGCTATCATCTGATACTTGAGCTTACTGAACCTTTCCCGGACTGCATGGGAAACGAACGAGGAAAATATCTGGTCGAAGTTCAGCTCCGTACCATAGCCATGGATTCATGGGCGAGCCTTGAACATCAGCTTAAATACAAAAAGGATATTAAAAATGAAGAGCTTATAGTCTCGGAACTGAAAAGGTGCGCAGATGAGCTGGCAGCCTGTGATGTTTCAATGCAGACTATAAAGGATCTGATAGATGGGAATCTTTAATTATGAATATATTACTTGCTGAAGACGAGAAGGATATGTCACGTGCCATAACGGCTATCCTTTCACATAACGGATATACGGTAAAAGCTGTATATGATGGAGAAGATGCAGTGGAAGCAGCGAAGAATGAGCTGTACGATGCCTGCATATTCGACATAATGATGCCGAAGAAGGATGGCATCACTGCACTTAAAGAGATTCGTGCAACAGGAAATATGACTCCTGTTCTTTTTCTTACTGCAAAGGCAGAGGTAGATGACAGGATCACAGGCCTTGATGCAGGTGCAGATGATTATCTGACCAAGCCGTTCGCCATGGGTGAGCTGCTGGCAAGAGTAAGATCAATGACAAGGAGAAGAGGAAGTTATACACCGACCCTTCTTTCAATGGGCAATACATTTCTCAATACATCTGAACAGGAACTAAGGTGTGAGAATTCTATAAGACTCGCCAGGAAGGAATCTGTTCTTATGGAGTTCCTTCTCCTTAACAAGGGTAAAGTCCTTACAAATGAAGAGGTTTATAATCATGTCTGGAAGGATGAACCTGAAACAGGAGAGGATATAGTCTGGGTATATGTATCTTACCTTAAGTCGAAGCTCAGGGCTGTTGCGTCGGATATAACCATAGCAGGAGATGCTGCATCCGGCTACCAGCTTGCAGAGATTCCGGAATTTGAGTAAAACTAAAGCTGTAACATTCAGAGGGCTGAAATATGGCATCAAAGATGAGGAAAAAGTTCATAGGTATTGCAAGTCTCGCAGTATTCATAGTTCTTCTCATAGTACTGGGTGTTGTTAATATTGTCACAACTCTGGATGAATATGCTGAAATAGACGGAATACTTGATTTCATAGATGATAATAACGGCATCATGCCGGATTATGGTGATAAGGTCTCAAAATATAAAAAAATGGATATCTTTCTTACAGAGGAATCCAGATTTGAGAACAGATACTTCACTATATTTATGGATGATAATCAGAATGTAACTGAATGTTACATGGAGAATATAGCTGCTATAACCGAAGAGGATGCTGCAGAACTCGCGGATGCCGTATATAGAATAGCGGATATTTCACATAAGATCGGCCCTAGGAAGGTGTACGGAACCATATCCAGAAAACAGATGAAGTATTCATATAAGATATGTCAAAAGGATAACGGTTCATTTATCATCTTCCTTGATACTACTCAGAGAATAAGAACACTTCACGGAATTCTTATATTCTCGCTGTATATAGGTCTTGTCAGTATGATGCTCTTCCTGCTCATACTCATAGCGCTTTCTTCAAGGGTCATCAAACCTATGATAGAGAGTCATGAGAAACAGAAGGAATTCATTACGAATGCGGGACATGAGCTTAAGACTCCTATATCGATAATCTCAGCAAACACAGAAGTTATAGAAATGACATCCGGCAAGAATGAATGGACTGAGAGTACCATGAATCAGGTCAAGAGGCTTTCTGGACTGATAAATGATCTTATTACGCTTGCACGTATGGAGGAAGCTTCTGATATAGTGCTTGAAAATGTAGATTACTCTAAGGAGGCCGCTGAAGTGGCTGATTCCTTCGAGTCTATAGTTAAGTCTGATGGTAAGACGCTGGATAAGAAGATAGAAGAGGGGATAAATGTTAAGGCTGAAAAGAGGAGCCTTCATACCCTTGTTAATATACTTGTGGATAATGCAGTTAAGTACTGTGACGATGAGGGATATGTTTCTGTATCACTTACTAAAAAAGGTAAACAGAGCATACTTCAGGTGGCAAACTCTTATAAAGACGGAGCCAATGTAGACTGTAACCGTTTCTTTGACAGATTCTACAGGGAGGACGAATCCCATAACAGCGATAAAAAAGGATACGGCATAGGACTTTCCATGGCAAAAGGAATAGTAGATGCTTTCGGAGGAAAGATAAGCGTATCCTATAATGATGGAATTATAATGTTCACAGTGAATATACCAACAAGTTAGAGTTAATAGTTTTTTAATCGTTTTTTTATGGTAATCGTTTCAGCATTACTATATAGTCAGGAAGATTGAAATGGAATTAGTTAATAACAGAGTCCTCATGGAGGACCTTGAGAAAACTGCAAAGACATTTGCGGAAACAGATGAGTTCGTAAAACTTATGACATTGTACCGCTGTGCTATCATGGAGATAGAGACTAAGCTCCGAGTTCTTGATGCTGAGTTCTCACTTCAGTATGATCGTAATCCGTTTGAACACATAGAATCACGACTGAAGAATCCTGTAAGCATAGTTGAGAAGATGCACAGAAGGAACATACCTATAACTGTGCGTGATATGGAGAGAGAACTCTATGACATTGCAGGTATCAGAGTTGTATGTTCTTTTATTGAGGATATTTATAAGCTTGCGGATCTTCTGGTTGAGCAGGATGATGTTCTTTTAGTTCAGAAGAAGGATTACATAGTTTCACCTAAATCAAACGGATACAGAAGTCTTCATATGATAGTGGACATACCTATATTCCTGTCAGAAGGAAAAAAGCATATGAAGGTTGAAGTTCAGTTCAGAACTATAGCTATGGATTTCTGGGCGAGCGTAGAACATAAGCTTAAGTATAAAAAACAGCTTAAAAATCAAGATGGGGTTATTGACAGGCTTCAGAAATGCGCAAGCATTCTTTCATCATTGGATGATGAAATGGAAAGTCTGAGACTTCAGATAGATATGGATGAAGAGAATGGCAGAGAATAAAACTAAAACTAAATCGGACAGTAAGCCTAAAGCTAAATCAGACAGTAAGCCTAAAGCTAAATCAGACAGTAAGCCAAAGAGAAAATACAGGAGAAAGAAAAAGGATACCTGGTATAAGAAGCTCGGAAGAGGAGTTCTTAAGTTTGTACTTCTTATCATCTGTGCATTTATACTTTATACTGCATTTGTAAATCTCTATATAGTATTTGGTACAAAGTCACGGATGAAGGAAGCTGATGATATAAACAAGCTGGATTATGATGCGATTCTGGTTCTGGGATGCAGTGTTAAGTCAGACGGACCGAGCAATCTGCTCCGTGACAGACTCGATTCAGCATATGAAGTATATGAGAAAACCGGACTTAAGATTATAGTAAGCGGCGACCATGAAGATGCTTATTATAACGAAGTAAAGGTTATGAAGGAATACCTTGTAGGTAAGGGGGTCCCATCTGAGGATATTTATATGGATCACTCGGGATTCTCTACTTATGACAGTATGTACAGAGCAAAGTCTACATTCGGTATAAGAAGTGTTGTAGTTATAACTCAGCAGTATCATCTTTACAGATCTGTTTATACTGCAAGAAGCATGGGTATGAATGCAGTAGGTGTTCCGGCAATTAAGGTAGACCGAACAGGACAGAGGATGAGAGATCTGCGAGAGATACTCTCAAGAGATAAGGCATATGTTGACTGCATAAGAAAAGAGAAGCCAAAGGTTTCGGGCGATAAAGTTGATATGGAAAAGAGCGGAGACCTGACTGATTAGTAAAGGGTGAACGATTCATTTACCGTTTCGGGAGATATATATGGAATTCAAGAGTTTAGAGAAGAAGGAAGCAGGGAAGTTTATAACGAGGTATGATATCACATATAAGACAGCTGACGGACATGACAAGGTGTATGAGATGATCAGCCGCGATAAGGATATCGACAGCTTTGAGAGACTTCATGACAGAAAGCCTGATGCAGTTGTTATGATAATGACAGACGAATCAGGTGCCAGAATCCTTCTGAATAAAGAATTTCGTCTTGCTCCCGGTGAATGGGTATATAACTTCCCGGCAGGACTTATTGATCCGGGCGAGGATATTTATATGGCTGCAGAGCGTGAGCTTCGTGAGGAAACGGGGCTTAAGCTTATCGGCGTTGATGATACAATAGGAGAGAGCTACAGTGCGGTAGGTTTCTCAAATGAAAAGAATGTCTGCGTAGTAGGAAGATGTTCGGGCGAAATAATGCAGAGTGATTCGGTTTTTGAAGAGATAGAAGCAGCGTTCTATACAAAGGCTGAAGTAAGAGAACTCCTTAAAACTGCAAGGTTCGCCGCCAGAACTCAGGCCTACTGTTATCTGTGGTGCAGGGAGTGATCAGATAATCTGAAAAAGTCAAAAATTCCATTTGACTTGAGTTCCACATTATGTTACAGTTATAAACTGTCATTATAGGCTAAATTGGGTCTCTATGCTATTTTACTCAATTTAGTTGGGTCTGCTTGCGCCTAACACGGGGCGTAGGCTTGTTAAAGTACCCATTTCCTATGTATTGATGATAATAAAATATGAGGTGAATACGTCCAATGAAAAAGTACAAAATGCGTCCTATTCAGTCAGGAAAGACAACACGTATGAGCTACTCTAACAGGAAAGAGGTTGTGGATATGCCAAACCTCATCGAGATCCAGGTTAGCTCGTATCAGTGGTTTCTCGAGGAAGGTCTTCGCGAAGCATTTAATGACATCTCTCCGATCACCGATTATGCCGGCAACTTAAGTCTTGAGTTTGTCGACTATAAGCTCTGTGAAGAGGAAAAGAAGTATTCTATTGAAGAATGCAAAGAGAGAGATGCGACTTACGCAGCTCCACTCAAGGTCAATGTTCGTCTCCGTAACAAAGAGACGGGTGAGATCAAGCAGCACGATATATTCATGGGCGATATGCCGCTTATGACATCAACCGGTACATTTGTTATAAATGGAGCCGAGAGAGTTATAGTAAGCCAGTTAGTTCGTTCTCCTGGTATTTATTATGGTATCGACCATGATAAGACAGGAAAGGAGCTTTATTCTTGTACAGTCATCCCCAACAGAGGTGCATGGCTCGAGTACGAGACAGATTCCAATGACGTATTCTATGTTCGTGTAGATAGAAACAGAAAGGTGCCGATCACGGTACTTATCCGTTCACTTGGCATAGGCAGCAATGAAGAGATACTTGAACTCTTCGGAGAAGAGCCTAAGCTTATCGCAAGCTTTGAGAAGGATTCTTCATCAAGCTATGAAGAAGGTCTCCTTGAGCTTTACAGAAGAATCAGACCGGGTGAGCCTCTCGCAGTAGAAAGTGCAGAGTCTCTTATTCACGGTATGTTCTTTGATGCGAGAAGATATGATCTTGCAAAGGTTGGACGTTACAAATTCAATAAGAAGCTTGCATTACGTAATCGTATAGCAGGCTGTATTCTTGCTGAGGATGTTATAGATCCTACAACCGGCGAGCTTATGTTCTCATCTGGTGAAATCCTTACTAAGGAAACAGCTAAGCAGATTCAGGATGCTGCAGTTCCTTACGTTATGATCCAGACTGAGCAGAGAAATGTCAAAGTTCTTTCTAATATGGTAGTTGATATCAGAGAGTATGGCTTTGATCCGGAAGAGCTCGGCATAACAGAGGATGTATATTATCCTGTTCTTAAGGCAATACTTGAGGAGTCTGATGATGAGGACGAAATCAAGGAGGCTATCAAAAACAGCATAGTAGAGCTTATTCCAAAGCATATTACAAGAGAAGATATCTTTGCTTCAATTAACTACAATATGCACCTTGAGTACGGTATAGGTAACAAGGATGATATCGATCACCTTGGAAACAGACGTATAAGATCTGTAGGAGAGCTTCTCCAGAATCAGTATCGTATAGGCCTTTCAAGACTTGAGAGAGTTGTAAGAGAGCGTATGACTACTCAGGATATAGATACTATATCTCCACAGTCACTCATCAACATCAAGCCTGTTACATCTGTAGTTAAGGAGTTCTTTGGTTCATCACAGCTTTCACAGTTCATGGATCAGAACAATCCACTTTCAGAACTTACACATAAGAGACGTCTTTCAGCTCTTGGTCCTGGTGGTCTTTCACGAGACAGAGCCGGATTCGAGGTTCGAGACGTTCACTATACACACTATGGACGTATGTGTCCTATAGAGACTCCTGAAGGACCTAACATCGGTCTTATCAACTCACTGGCTACATTCGCAAGAATCAACCAGTATGGTTTCATTGAGGCTCCGTACAGAGTTATAGATAAGACAGATCCTGAGAATCCTATAGTTACTGATGATGTTGTATATCTTACAGCAGATGAAGAGGATAACTACCACGTTGCACAGGCTTCTGAGCCACTCGACGAGGAAGGTCACTTCATAAGAAACAACGTAGCAGGACGTCATAAGGAAGAGACTTCTGAGTTCCCTAAGAGTGAAGCAGACCTCATGGACGTTTCACCTCGTATGGTATTCTCAGTTGCTACAAGCATGGTTCCGTTCCTTCAGAACGATGATGCTAACCGTGCCCTCATGGGCTCAAACATGCAGCGTCAGGCAGTTCCGCTTCTCGTTACAGATTCACCTGTTGTTGGTACAGGTATGGAGAATAAGGCTGCTGTTGACTCAGGTGTATGTATAGTAGCTAAGAGAGATGGTGAAGTTACACTTTCTTCAAGTGAAGAGATAGTTGTTAAGGCAGATAACGGTGAGTTAGATGAATATCACGTTATCAAGTTTGCAAGAAGCAACCAGGGTAACTGCATGAATCAGCGTCCTATAGTAAGAAAGGGCGACAGAGTTAAGGCAGGAGATGTTATAGCAGACGGTGCTTCAACATCAAACGGTGAGCTTGCACTCGGAAAGAATCCTCTTATCGGATTCATGACCTGGGAAGGTTATAACTACGAGGATGCCGTACTTCTTTCAGAAAGACTTGTTAAGGATGATGTTTATACATCAGTTCATATAGAAGAATATGAGACAGAGGCTCGTGATACAAAGCTCGGACCTGAAGAGATAACCCGTGACCTTGCAGGTCTTTCACAGGATGCTCTTAAGGATCTCGATGAGAACGGTATCATAAGAGTCGGTGCTGAGGTTCGTGCAGGTGATATACTTGTAGGAAAGGTTACTCCTAAGGGAGAGACAGAGCTTACAGCAGAAGAAAGGCTTCTTCGTGCAATCTTTGCAGAGAAGGCAAGAGAAGTAAGAGATACTTCACTTCGTGTTCCTCACGGAGCATACGGTGTAGTTATGGATACAAAAGTATTCACCAGAGAGAACGGCGATGAGCTTTCACCTGGTGTAAACATGAAGGTCCGCGTTTATATAGCACAGAAGAGAAAGATATCAGTCGGCGATAAGATGGCCGGTCGTCACGGAAACAAGGGTGTCGTTTCACGTATACTTCCTGTTGAGGATATGCCATTCCTTCCAAACGGACGTCCGCTTGATATAGTTCTTAACCCTCTTGGCGTTCCTTCACGTATGAACATAGGACAGGTACTTGAGCTTCACCTTGGTCTTGCATCTGAGGTTCTTGGCTTCAAGGTATCAACTCCTATATTTGATGGCGCAAATGAGAAAGATATAACACGTGCTCTTGAGATGGCAAACGATTACGTCAATACAGAGTGGGATGATTTCAAGGCTAAATATGAGTCTGAGGTTGAGCCTGAGGTTATGGATTATCTGTACCAGAACAGAGCTCACAGAGATGAATGGAAGGGCGTACCTATCAACAAGTCCGGTAAGGTAACACTCCGTGACGGTAGAACAGGTAAGGAATTCCCATCACCGGTATCTATCGGATTCATGCATTACCTTAAGCTGCACCACCTTGTAGATGATAAGATCCATGCTCGTTCAACCGGTCCTTACTCACTTGTAACCCAGCAGCCACTCGGCGGTAAAGCTCAGTTCGGTGGACAGAGATTCGGTGAGATGGAAGTTTGGGCCCTCGAGGCTTACGGCGCATCTTCAACACTTCAGGAAATACTTACAGTTAAGTCTGATGATGTTGTAGGACGTGTTAAGACATACGAAGCTATCATCAAGGGTAACAACATTCCTGAACCGGGTATACCTGAGTCATTCAAGGTACTTCTTAAGGAGTTCCAGTCACTTGCACTTGATGTAAGGGTTCTCCGTGATGACGGTGAAGAAGTTGATCTTTCAGAGACCATAGATTATAACCAGAATACCAGACGCTTCCTTGAGGGAGATGAGAGGTATGATGAGGACTTCGAAGGTCAGGGCTTCAGTGGTGTTGATGAAGACGGCGAGCTTACAGAGCTTTCATCTGATGTAGATGACTACGATGAAGGTTATTCAGACGAAGAATTTGAAGATGAATTTTAATACGAAGGGAGATAATGAGTAATGGCAATGAATGAGAATCTGGAACAGGAACAGCCAATCAATTTTGACGCGATCAAAATTGGACTTGCATCTCCTGACAAGATTAGGGAATGGTCATACGGCGAGGTTAAGAAGCCTGAGACTATTAACTACAGAACACTTAAGCCTGAGAAGGAAGGTCTTTTCTGCGAGAAGATTTTCGGACCTACAAAGGACTGGGAATGCCACTGCGGTAAGTATAAGAAGATCAGATTTAAGGGCATCATATGCGACAGATGTGGCGTTGAAGTAACAAAATCATCTGTAAGACGTGAGCGTATGGGACATATCGAGCTTGCAGCTCCTGTGTCACATATATGGTACTTCAAGGGTATTCCTAGCCGTATGGGACTTCTTCTTGATCTTTCACCAAAGATCCTTGAGAGAGTTCTTTACTTCGCATCTTATATAGTACTTGATCCGGGTGAGACAGATCTCCAGTATAAGCAGGTACTTACAGAAACAGAATATCAGACCAAGGTTTCAGAGTTCGGTTACGAAGCATTCCGTGTAGGTATGGGTGCTGAGGCTGTTAAAGAGCTTCTTCAGAACATTGATGTTGATGCTGAAGCAACAGCTCTCAGAGAAGAACTTGCTGAAGCTACAGGTCAGAAGAAGACAAAGATAATCAAAAAGTTAGAGGTTGTTGAAGCATTCAAGAACTCAGACAACAAGCCTGAGTGGATGATACTTGATGTTATACCGGTTATACCACCGGATCTCAGACCTATGGTTCAGCTTGACGGTGGCAGATTCGCAACATCAGATCTTAATGACCTTTACAGAAGAATAATCAACAGAAATAACAGACTTGGAAGACTTCAGGTTCTCTCAGCTCCTGACATCATCGTCAGAAATGAGAAGAGAATGCTTCAGGAAGCTGTTGATGCACTTATAGATAACGGTAGAAGAGGACGTGCTGTAACAGGCCCTGGTAACAGAGCACTTAAGTCACTTACAGACATGCTTAAGGGTAAGCAGGGACGTTTCCGTCAGAACCTTCTCGGTAAGCGTGTTGACTATTCAGGACGTTCAGTTATCGTCGTTGGACCTGAACTTAAGATATATCAGTGCGGTCTTCCAAAAGAGATGGCTATCGAGCTCTTCAAGCCTTTCGTTATGAAAGAGCTTACAGCTAAGGGACTTGCAAACAATGTTAAGGCTGCCAAGAAGATGGTTGAAAGACTTGAGCCGAAGGTATGGGACATCCTTGAAGATGTCATCAAAGAGCATCCGGTTATGCTTAACCGTGCCCCCACACTTCACAGACTTTCAATCCAGGCGTTTGAGCCTATACTCGTAGAAGGTAAGGCTATCAAGCTTCACCCACTCGTATGTACAGCTTTCAACGCTGACTTCGATGGTGACCAGATGGCTGTACATCTTCCTCTTTCAGTGGAAGCTCAGGCAGAGTGCAGATTCCTGCTTCTCTCACCTAACAACCTTCTTAAGCCTTCAGACGGTGGTGTTGTATCAGTTCCTTCACAGGATATGGTACTTGGTATCTACTATCTGACAAATGACAAGTTCAAAGAGATTCAGGCAACTGATGAAGATATAGTTAAGTTCTATGATAAGGACGATGAGGCTGCAAACCTTGCAGATGTTAAAGCAGACGTTGAAAGCGGAACTATATCACCTTATGACATTGTTAAGATAAGAGTTCTGAAGAAGCAGTCAAAGGATGGAAAGACAGTATTCTTCAAGAATATCTACAGTGAAGCTATCGACCTTATAGGACGTACATATAAAGATATAAGCAGAGCTATTCTCGCATATGAGAATGATGAGATAACACTTCAGCAGAAGATATTCGTCAGAAGATCAGCAACTCTTCCTGATGGAACAGAGGTAAAGGGCTTCGTACCTACTACACTCGGAAAGCTCATCTTCAATGAAGTTATTCCTCAGGATCTTGGCTTTGTTGACAGATCAAATCCTGATGAGGTACTTCTTCCGGAAATCAACTTCCATGTTGGTAAGAAGTATCTTAAGAAGATCCTTGATAAATGTATCAACATCCACGGCGCTACAAAGACAGCTGAGGTACTTGATGATATCAAGGCAACAGGTTACAAGTATTCAACTCTCAGTGGTATCACAGTTTCTATCGCAGATATGACGGTACCTGAAGAGAAGGAAGAGATACTTGAAGATGCTCAGAATGTAGTTGATAACATATCTGATCTTTACGGTATGGGTCAGTTGACAGAAGAAGAGAGATATCAGTCTTCCATCAAGGTTTGGGAGAATGCTGATAAGAAGCTTACCAAGTCACTTCTTGATGGACTTGATAAGTACAACAATATATACATGATGGCTGATTCAGGAGCCCGTGGTTCCGATCAGCAGATCAAACAGCTTACAGGTATGCGTGGTCTTATGGCCGATACAACAGGACGTACTATCGAACTTCCTATCAAGTCAAACTTCCGTGAAGGTCTTGACGTTCTCGAGTATTTCATATCTGCACACGGTGCTCGTAAGGGTCTTTCCGATACAGCTCTTAGAACAGCTGACTCAGGTTACCTTACAAGACGTCTTGTAGATGTATCACAGGAACTTATAATCCGTGAGACAGACTGCTGCATAGATCAGGATGAGAAGCCTGGTATATATGTATCAAGCTTCATGGAAGGTGGAGAGACTATCGAAGGCTTCCAGGAGAGAATCACAGGTCGTTACTTAGCTGATTCAGTATTTGATAAGGATGGAAACATGCTTGTTAAGAAGAATCACATGGTAACACCAAAGAGAGCTGATCTCATAGTTAAGCAGGGTGTTGATGAAAATGGAGTGCCATTCCTTGATGCTGAAACAGGCAAGGTAAGAAAGGATGCTAAGCTCCGTATAAGATCAATACTTACATGTAAGTGCCATCTCGGCGTTTGTGCTAAGTGTTACGGTGCGAACATGGCAACAGGTCAGGCGGTTCAGGTTGGTGAGACAGTAGGTATCATAGCTGCTCAGTCAATCGGTGAGCCTGGTACACAGCTTACCATGCGTACATTCCATACAGGTGGTGTTGCCGGTGGCGATATCACACAGGGTCTTCCTAGAGTCGAGGAGCTTTTCGAAGCTCGTAAGCCAAAGGGACTTGCTATAATAGCTGAGTTCGGCGGCAAGGTAGAAATCAGGGATACCAAGAAGAAGAGAGAAGTAGTCATTACAGATGATGAGACTGCAGTAAGCAAGGCTTACCTCATTCCATACGGTTCACGTATCAAGGTTATGGACGGCCAGATGGTTGAAGCAGGCGATGAGCTTACAGAAGGTTCAGTTAATCCTCATGATATACTTAAGATCAAAGGTATCGAAGCAGTTCAGAACTACATGCTCCGTGAGGTTCAGAGAGTTTACCGCCTCCAGGGTGTTGAGATCAACGATAAGCATATCGAGATCATAGTTCGTCAGATGCTTAAGAAGGTTAGAATCGAGGAAAGCGGAGATTCAGATTATCTTCCGGGAACACTCGTTGATATCCTTGAGTACGAAGAGCTTAATGAGTATCTTCTTGAAGAAGGCAAGAAGCCTGCTGAAGGAAAGAGAATCATGCTCGGTATTACAAAGGCATCTCTTGCAACTAACAGCTTCCTTTCAGCTGCTTCATTCCAGGAGACAACAAGAGTACTTACAGATGCTGCTATCAAGGGCAAGATCGACCCACTTATCGGACTTAAGGAGAATGTCCTTATAGGTAAGCTTATACCTGCAGGTACAGGTATGAAGAGATACCGTTCAGTAGCACTTGATTCAGAATTCCTGAACGATGTTCCGGAAGGATATGAAGGTGAGTACGAAGATGAGTTCGACGGTGAATATGATGAGGACATCGAGATTGATGATGAATTCATCAAGGAGAACATCAAGCAGAGCTCTGACGATGAAGTGTTTGATGACGCTGATGAGGCAGTTCAGGATACAGTAGAAGAAGAGACTCAGGAATAATCAAAAACTTCTTGACACATAAAAACTTAAAACATATAATACTAGGGCATGCGCAAATCCGCATGCCCTTTGTTGTGCATTAAAGCATTACATTTTAAGGGAAGCGGAATCGTATAGTATTTAAGCAAGGAGGTGAAAACATGCCTACATTTAACCAGTTAGTTAGAAAGGGAAGAGAAACAGCTGTTAAGAAGTCAACTGCACCGGCTCTTCAGAGAAGCTTTAACTCACTTAAGAAGAAGCCTACTAACACAAGCTCTCCACAGAAGAGAGGTGTTTGTACAGCAGTTAAGACAGCTACTCCTAAGAAGCCTAACTCAGCTCTTAGAAAGATCGCCAGAGTTCGTCTCTCTAACGGTATCGAAGTAACAAGCTATATTCCGGGTGAAGGTCACAATCTTCAGGAGCACAGCGTTGTACTTATCCGTGGCGGAAGAGTAAAGGATCTGCCTGGTACAAGATACCATATCATCAGAGGTACTCTTGATACAGCAGGTGTTGCTAAGAGACGTCAGGCTCGTTCTAAGTATGGTGCTAAGCGTCCTAAGGATGCAAAATAAGCCGTCATACTAACGAAGTTTTTGTGCTGGTTAGGGTGATGTTTTCACGAACTTTTACCTATATACAGCACGTACACATATTCAGGAAATATGTGAGTACCTAAGAATTAATTATTATTAAGGAGGGAAGAACCGTGCCACGTAAGGGACATATCGTAAAAAGAGATGTACTGGCTGATCCTATATACAACAATAAGGTTGTGACACGTCTTATCAACAACATCATGCTTGATGGCAAGAAGGGTGTTGCTCAGAAGATCGTTTACGGCGCATTTGATCGTATCAAGGAACAGACAGGCAAGGATCCTATCGAGGTTTTCGAGGCGGCTATGAACAATGTTATGCCTCAGCTCGAGGTTAAGGCAAGACGTATCGGTGGTGCTACATATCAGGTACCTATTGAAGTAAGACCTGATAGAAGACAGACACTTGGTCTTCGCTGGCTGACCAACTTCTCACGTCAGAGAACTGAGAAGACAATGGAAGAGAGACTTGCGATGGAGCTTATCGATGCATCCAACAATACAGGATCATCTGTTAAGCGTAAAGAAGAGATGCACAGAATGGCAGAAGCTAACAAGGCATTTGCTCATTATCGTTTCTAATAGTAAGAATAGGAGGAAAGAATCTTGGCTGGATCAGGAACAAGAGAATATCCACTTGAGAGAACACGTAATATCGGAATCATGGCTCACATCGATGCCGGTAAGACAACTCTTACGGAAAGAATTCTTTATTATACTGGTGTTAACCACAAGATTGGTGAGACCTATGAAGGTACTGCTACCATGGACTGGATGGAACAGGAGCAGGAAAGAGGTATCACCATTACATCTGCCGCTACTACTTGCCATTGGACTGTGCAGGATCAGACTAAGCCTAAGGCAGGTGCGCTTGAGCACCGCATCAATATTATAGATACTCCGGGTCACGTTGACTTCACAGTTGAAGTTGAGCGTTCACTCCGTGTACTTGATGGTGCCGTAGGTGTATTCGATGCTAAGGGTGGTGTTGAGCCACAGTCAGAAAATGTATGGCGTCAGGCAGATACATATCACGTACCAAGAATGGCATTCGTCAACAAGATGGATATCCTTGGTGCAAATTTCTACAATACAGTAGATGAAATCAGAACAAGACTTGGTAAGAGACCTATAGTTATCAACCTTCCAATCGGTAAGGAAGATTACTTCCAGGGAATTATCGATCTGTTCGAGATGAAAGCATATATCTACAACGATTCAAAGGGTGAGGACATAAGTGTTACTGATATCCCTGATGATATGAAGGAGCAGGCTGAGAAGTATCATACAGAGCTTGTTGAGGCTTGTTGTGAGCTTGATGATGAGCTTATGATGCTCTACCTTGAAGGTGAAGAGCCTTCTATAGATCAGCTTAAGGCTGCACTTCGAAAGGGAACATGTGCTCATATAACAGATGCTGCAGGAGAGAAGACAAGGGTCGTTCCTGTATGCTGTGGTTCTGCTCATCAGAACAAGGGTATACAGAAGCTTATCGATGCAGTTATCGAGTTCATGCCTGCACCTACAGATATCCCTGATATCAAGGGTGTAGATCTTAACGGAAACGAAGTAACAAAGAAGTCATCAGATGATGAACCTTTCGCAGCTCTTGCATTCAAGATTGTTGCAGATCCTTTCGTAGGAAAGCTTGCATTCATAAGAGTATATTCAGGTAAGCTCAACAAGGGCTCATATGTACTCAATGCTACAAAGGACTATAAGGAGCGTGTAGGTCGTATAGTTCAGATGCATGCTAATGACCGTAAGGATATAGAGAGAGTATATTCAGGAGATATCGCTGCAGTAGTAGGTCTTAAGAATACTACAACAGGTGATACAATCTGTGATGAGCAGCATCCTGTTATTCTTGAGTCTATGGAATTCCCTGATCCTGTTATCGAGCTCGCTATCGAGCCTAAGACAAAGGATGGTCAGGATAAGCTTGCTAATGCACTTGCTAAGCTTGCAGAAGAAGATCCTACATTCAAGACTCATACAGATACTGAGACAGGTCAGACTATCATCGCCGGAATGGGTGAGCTTCACCTTGAGATCATCGTTGACAGACTTCTCCGTGAGTTTAAGGTAGAAGCTAACGTTGGTGCTCCTCAGGTTGCTTACAAGGAAACATTCACAAAGGCAGTTGATGTTGACAGCAAGTATGCTAAGCAGTCAGGTGGTCGTGGTCAGTACGGTCACTGTAAAGTTAAGTTCGAGCCTATGGATCCGAACGCTGAAGAAACATTCAAGTTCGAGTCTACAGTCGTTGGCGGTAATATTCCTAAGGAATATATCCCTGCTGTCGGTGAAGGTATCGAAGAAGCTGCTCAGGCAGGTATCCTTGGTGGATTCCCTGTACTTGGTGTATCAGCTACAGTTTATGATGGTTCTTACCATGAAGTAGACTCATCTGAAATGGCATTCCATATTGCCGGTTCTATGGCATTCAAGGAAGCTATGCAGAAGGGTAATCCGGTACTTCTTGAGCCTATCATGAAGGTAGAAGTTACTATGCCTGCTGATTACATGGGAGATGTTATCGGTGACCTTAACAGCCGTCGTGGCCGTGTTGAAGGTATGGAGGATGTTGGTAATGGTAAGCTTGTAAAGGCTTATGTACCACTTTCAGAGATGTTTGGTTACTCTACAGATCTTCGTTCAAGAACACAGGGTCGTGGTAACTACTCAATGTTCTTTGAGAAGTATGAACAGTGTCCTAAGAACATTCAGGAGAAGGTTCTCTCAGATAAGAACTAATTGTAAAGAAATTAAACTAAAAGTATCTTGAAATACGCTAAGTTTTTTAATATAATTACAAACAGCGTTGAAAAAGACATGCCCATAGACATGGGTATAAAACTAAGGAGGAAATTTTAAAATGGCAAAAGCAAAATTCGAAAGAACAAAGCCACATTGTAACATTGGTACAATCGGTCACGTTGACCACGGTAAGACAACTCTTACAGCTGCTATCACATCAGTTCTTGCAGCTAGAGTTGCTGGTAACGCAGCTGTTGATTTCGCTAACATCGATAAGGCTCCGGAAGAGAGAGAAAGAGGTATCACAATTTCTACAGCTCACGTTGAGTATGAGACAGAAAACAGACACTATGCTCACGTTGACTGCCCAGGCCATGCTGACTATGTAAAGAACATGATTACTGGTGCTGCTCAGATGGACGGTGCTATCCTCGTTGTTGCTGCAACAGACGGTGTTATGGCTCAGACAAAGGAGCATATCCTTCTTGCTCGTCAGGTTAACGTTCCTTACATCATCGTATTCCTTAATAAGTGTGATATGGTTGATGATCCAGAGCTTATCGAGCTCGTTGAGATGGAAGTTACAGAAGTTCTTGAAGAGTATGGTTTCGAAGGATGCCCAATCATCCAGGGTTCAGCTCTTAAGGCTCTTGAAGATCCAAACAGCGAGTGGGGCGACAAGATCATGGAACTCATGAAGACAGTTGATGAGTATATCCCAACTCCTGAAAGAGATACAGATAAGCCATTCCTTATGCCTGTTGAGGACGTATTCACAATCACAGGTCGTGGTACAGTTGCTACAGGTAGAGTAGAGCGTGGTACACTTCACCTTAATGAGGAACTTGAAATCCTTGGTATCAAGGAAGAGGTTAAGAAGACAGTTGTTACCGGTATCGAGATGTTCAGAAAGATGCTTGATGAAGCTCGTGCAGGTGATAACATCGGTGCACTTCTTCGTGGTATCAACCGTGATGAAGTTGAAAAAGGACAGGTTCTTGCTAAGCCGGGTACAGTAACATGCCATAAGAAGTTTACAGCTCAGGTTTACGTTCTTACTAAGGATGAAGGTGGACGTCATACACCTTTCTTCAATAACTATCGTCCACAGTTCTATTTCAGAACAACAGACGTTACAGGTGTTTGTAACCTTCCTGCAGGTACAGAGATGTGTATGCCTGGTGATAACGTAGAGATGACTATCGAGCTTATTCATCCGGTAGCTATGGAGCAGGGACTTCGTTTCGCTATCCGTGAGGGTGGTAGAACAGTTGGTTCAGGTTCTGTTGTTTCTATCATTGAGTAATTATTTACTTAAGTAATTATCATCCCTTCGGAGTCTTCGGATTCCGAAGGGATTTTTTTTATTTATTAACCTCTGACAGCTCTGTTTTACGTTGTTTTCGTTTGCTATATGTGGTAAAATACATTGTTGACTGTATGTGTATTTTTTTGAGGTGTTTATGGGCGAAAGTGTACTGGATACAGGCAGCTATTTTCCTGTCGGAGATATAACTGTATTGACCATATGTGTAGTATTTATAATACTTCTGAGTCTGTCTTACGTAACTAAGAGCAGGCTTTATTCTGTTTTCAGATTTGTAATAGGCTTACTTATGGCCGCAGCTTTTATCAGTATACTTTATCATTATGGCACTATGAATCCGGGTTCAATGCCTGTTAAGCTCGTTTATACGCTCAGGATTCTTTATCATTTTACATTGCTGGGTAATCTTTACTTTTATGTTATTTATCTGAGAATCATACTTCATCTTCATGAGAGGAAGTACAAGGTTCTGACAGGCATTTCGTTAGCTGTCTATATTGCATTGATCGTGCTTGAGATACTCAGTATTGCTTTGGGTTTTGGATTCAATTTAAGCGAAACCGGAGCAAAGAACACAGGAATCGATACATTTATAATCGGTTATCTGTACTTTGTTATAATCATTATGATCATGCTCATTGTACACAGGAACCGTATATTTAAGCAGATAGTATACAGTATTATAATGGTTGCTATAGTATCATTCCTGGTTCTTCTGCGACAGGCAGCTTATGGACACTCTTCATTTACAACAGTTTCGTTCCTGCTTCCGCTTTTTGCAGTTATGTATCTGGTTCATTCCAATCCGTATGATGTTGATATCGGATCCCTGGATGTAGGTTCTTTCAATGATTATATAGATTATTATCATAAACGTGAGAAGATGCTTGTCCTGATGAGTCTTTACATGAAAGATTTTGATATTGACAGCATTAAGTATCCGAAGGAAATCCGTGAGGCAATCAGAAGGTTTGCCGGGGAATTCTATCAAGGAGCAACTCTCTTCCAGGTAGCTCCGGGACGCATGATACTCGTTGCAGATATAGAGAAGAATGCAAATTATGAGCATATCATCAATATAATGCTCAATCGTTTTCAGGAGATTTATCCGAGATACAGGCATGACTATAAGATAGTCATCATGAAATCAAGATCTGTTGTCAGCGAGAATAAAGACTATGTCAAGCTTATCAAGCATATCGAAGCTTCGATGGAAGAGAATACTGTTCATTACTTCCAGCCGGAGGATCTTGAATCCTTTAAGAGAAAGAAATTCATTATAGAACAGCTTGAGGATATTGCCAATAAGAGGAATCTTAATGATGAACGCGTTATAGTATACTGTCAGCCTGTTTTCAATATCAAGGCAGGAAGATATGATACAGCTGAAGCACTTATGAGGATAAGGCTTCCTGAGATCGGGATGATATATCCGAATGAATTCATTCCTCTTGCAGAGGAGAGCGGACTTATACATTCGCTCAGCCTGGTAATCCTGCATAAGACATGTATGGCTGTCAAAAATCTTCTCGACGAAGGGTACAGGATAGAAAGAATATCCGTAAATGTATCGATAATGGAAATGCATGAGGCAGGCTTCTGTGCAAGTATAAGCAAAGTTATCAAGGATTCGGGCGTTCCATTTGATAAGATTGCCATTGAGATTACAGAGAGCCAGAATGAGGAAGACTTCATTATGGTAAAAGAGAAGATAGATGTTCTGAAGGAACAGGGTATGAAATTCTATCTTGATGATTTCGGAACCGGATACTCCAATCTTGAAAGAATTATGGAGCTTCCGTTTGATATCATCAAGTTCGACAGGTCGCTGGTAATTGCGTGTACGACGGGAAGTACCTCTGAGATGATGGTTTCATATATGGCAAAGATGTTCAGTGAGATGAAGTATTCTGTGCTGTATGAAGGGGTTGAGACTGAAGAGGATGAGGAACAGTGCCTCAAGATGTCGGCTAAATATTTACAGGGCTTCAAATATTCAAAGCCTATTCCGATAGAGAATCTTAAGAACTATATGGATAAAACAGCTTAAGGAGGGTAAGCAGATGGACAAGTGTGGAAAATGTGAATGTAATATCGAAGTATCAGATATCATCAAGGGTGCTGTTATAGGTGCAGGTATCGGTATAATCGTTGCAGGTGTTGCTAATATTATCAAGTCTAACAGACTTAAGGAAATGCAGTACGATGAGTGGAGTGAGGGTGAAGACGGATTCATGGATGAAATCGAATCACTCGAAAGAGAGAGCAACAAAAATCTGTTCCGTGGTATAAGAAGAATAATAATCGGTACATTTACAGCTGCTGTCGGAGCATTTGCATTTACAAAGACAGGTGAGAAGCTTATTGAAGACGGAAAGAGTTATGCGGTTAACTTTGCGTCAGAAGACCTTCCGGTTATAGTTGATAAGGTGAAGGTTCAGGCAGAAAATGTAAAGGAACGTGCACTTGCTGTAAAGCAGCAGGGTACTGAGAGATTTAAGAAGGATATTATTGAGGAAGCTATTAAGGCTAAGGTCGAAGAGGCTCTCAAGAATATAGATATAGCTGAGAAAGTTAAAGCAGCTATAGCAAAGATGATATAGATTAAATATAAGGAGACGTAAGAAGATGAAAGCTTATAAGGATATGAAGAAGGAAGAACTCGCGAAGGAAATCGAGGAGCTGAAAGCAGAATACAAAAGATTTCAGGACCTTGACCTTTCACTCGATATGAGCAGAGGTAAGCCATGCCGTGAGCAGCTTGACCTTTCAATGGGAATGATGGATGCACTGAATTCAAAGGCTGACCTTTCCTGTGAAGATGGAACAGACTGCCGTAACTACGGTGTACTTACAGGTATCGACGAGGCAAAGGTTCTCATCGGTGACATGATGGAGAACAACCCTGACAACATTATCATATATGGTAATTCATCTTTAAATGTAATGTATGACACTATAGCTCGTGCCATGACACATGGTATTCTCGGAAATACTCCATGGTGCAAGCTTCAGAATGTCAAGTTCCTCTGCCCGGTTCCGGGTTATGACAGACATTTTGCCATAACAGAATACTTCGGTATTGATATGATTCCTGTACCGATGACACCGGACGGACCTGATATGGATACAGTTGAAAAGCTTGTTGCAGAGGATGACAGCATCAAGGGTATATGGTGTGTACCTAAGTATTCAAACCCACAGGGTTATTCATACTCAGATGAGACAGTAAGAAGGTTTGCAAGACTTAAGCCGGCTGCACAGGATTTCAGAATTTTCTGGGATAATGCATATGGTATTCATCATCTCTATGATGATGATCAGGATTACCTTATTGAGATTCTTGCTGAATGTAAGAGAGCAGGTAACCCTGACCTTGTATATAAATTCGCATCAACTTCAAAGATAACCTTCCCTGGAAGTGGTATAGCAGCACTTGCTACATCACCTAATAACCTGGAAGATATCATGAAGCAGATGAAGAACCAGACTATAGGTCATGACAAGGTTAATCAGCTCCGTCATGTAAGATTCTTCAAGGATATACATGGTATGACAGAGCACATGAGAAAGCATGCAGACATCATAAGACCTAAGTTTGAAGTTGTTCTTGATACACTTGAGAGAAACTTAGGCGGACTTGGCATAGGTGAATGGACAAAGCCAAAGGGTGGATATTTCATAGGATTTGATGCACTTCCGGGCTGTGCAAAAGATATAGTTCAGGCTGCAAAGAAGGCAGGTGTTGTTATGACAGGTGCCGGCGCAACATGGCCATATGGAAATGATCCTCAGGATTCAAATATCCGTATAGCACCTACATATCCTACACTTGATGATCTCAGGATTGCAGCTGAGCTTTTCACTCTTTGTGTAAGACTTGTAAGTGCGGAGAAGATTTATAAAGAAATGAAGGACTGAAAAACTCTTTAGCAATTTGATTAGGGCAGCATTAATATGCTGCCCTAATGCATAATAATGACGATTGACATTTTTTAAATACATACGAAGAAACACGCCTCTCGGCTCCGCTTCGGACACGCAGCAGTACTAAATTCGTAGATACAGTCGTATCTACTCATTAAGTACTGGCGGCCTCAGAGGGTTTTTCGTATGTATTGTAAAATGTCAATCTGTATATATATGATTATTCATTAATCAACATATTAATGTATTAATTGCTTGAAGAGTTTTTCAAGCTTATTAGGATTTTGGGTATGGGTAGAAATGATAAGGTTGCGTGGGATAAGCTGGATAATACAGCGCTTCTGTTCCCGGTTATAGCAACGCAGACAATGACAAATGTATATAGAATATCTGCTGAGCTGTCAGAGAATATTGACAGGGATTTACTCCAGGAGGCTCTGGACAGGATACTTCCGAGCTTTGATGTATTCAGGATGAGGCTCAGAGCAGGTCTCTTCTGGTATTACTTTGAGGAGAATAAGAGAAAGGCGCCTCTTATAAGGGAGGAGTATTCTTTCCCGGGAGCTTATATAAATAAGAGCAGAAATAATCATTTCATGTTCAGGGTAACTTACTATGAGAAGAGGATAAATCTTGAAGTTTTTCATGCTCTGACAGATGGTTTCGGTGGAGTTGTTTTTCTCAAAGAACTGGTATATCAGTACCTCAGACTTAAGTACAGTGAAGAGCTGGCTGATGAACCGGATAAGATTTCGAATGATGTTTTTCTGGATAAAGAGGACAGTTATATCAAGAATTACAAGAAACCGGGCAAGGACAGGAAGAAGTATAAGCACGAGAAGGCGGTTATCGTCACGGGCGAGTCATTCCCGGGCGATGAAGTAGGAGTTATACATGGGTTTATGCCTATAGCCGAGCTTAAGGCGGCCTGCAAGAGATACGGAGTTACTATCAATAAGTTTCTGACCGGTGTCTATGTATACTCGATATATAAGGAGTACCTGGGAGGGCATCCGTCCGAGGACGCGATATCCTGCGGAGTTCCGGTTAATCTAAGACCTTATTATGACTCACATACCATGAAGAATTTCTTTGTGATACTCGCAGCTGAGTTCAGACCCGAGATAGATGATTACAGCTTCGAGGAAGTACTCAGTATCGTATGTGAAAGCCTTGACAGGCAGATGACCAAGGAAAATCTCGATGATATCATTTCTTATAATGTTTCAAATGAAATGAATATGACTCTCCGTGTCATACCACTCTTCATTAAGAATCTTGCAATTAAGCAGGTGTATGCGGCTTCGAGTCATTCGAATACGACTACACTTACGAATATAGGAAATATAGTGATAAGAGAACCTTATAAGCAGTACGTGAAGGGCTTCTCGTGCCTTCTGTCCATGTCAGAAGGACAGAATATCAAAGCCAGCGTCTGCTCATATGATGGGGTTCTGAATATAACATTCAGTTCCATACTTACTGATACGTCCATACAGAGGAGATTTTTCCAGACATTAACCAAGGAGGGCGTCCCTGTAGCAATACAGACGAACGAAATATATGAATAAATGTACTAACTGTAACATAATAATATATGACGACAGCGATGCCTGTCCGCTCTGCCACAAGATTGTAGATTCTGTCGGAGAAGAGGATAAGGAGACTCTGGGACTTTTCAGGGAAAGCATGTCAGGATATCCTGATGTCAGATCCCGTGAAAAGAAGATCAGTCTCATGATGAGGATAATACTTTTTGCCATCATAGTAAGTGAAATTGTTGCTATTCTTATCAATTATATAGTGACACCTGAATTCATGTGGTCTGCCATAGCGGGCTTTTCTGCCTTTTATTTCTATTTTTCCATGATCTACTGGATAAGACATGACTCCGGAATAGCCAAGAAGATAGGCCTTACTATAATTCTTACAACCATACTCCTTATAGCTATAGACTTTTATACAGGTTACAGGGGCTGGGCTATCTCATGGGCGATACCGGGACTTATACTTCTCGGCAATGCAATAGTTTTTGTATTCATGCTGATCTATATCGAAAATTGGTACAGTTATTCAGTTCTTCTGATATTCTTTACTATCTGCAGTGTGATCATACTGGCAATACATTTGATAGGTGGACTTCCACATAAGATACTTCCGATTATCTGTGTGGGAGTGACCGGATTATATCTTCTCGGAACAGTAATATTCGGTTCGAAGCAGTTTGGCGGAGAGATGAGAAGGAGGCTTCATGTATGAAACCAAATGAATCAGTCAGTATAAGAGGCAGGAGAGTTCGAAAGATAGTTTCCGTCATGAATCATCTTCCTGGTATCACGCCGACAGCTCTTCATACCTTCCGATCAGAGCATGAACGTGATTGGAAATGTCCCGATGACTATACTAACGAGCGTTTCCGCTGTGAGCACTGTTATATGGAGCTGCTCACTTACACTCCGGTCAATGGATTAAAGATTTCTGAGAATTCGGAAGGTGTATCTGCAGTTGCTGATGGCAGTATTGATCCGGATTCTGTTAATGCTGAAGAACCGGTTGATAAAAAGCCGGATGCTGAAGAGAAGACAGATGATTCAGTAAAAAAGAAGACGGTGATATACCAGCTCCACGGCGGTGGATATGTTGGAAGACTTGAAAATGCATACCGCAGTATGGCGGTGCTTTATTCAGAAATATCTGACCATGCAGACGTTCTCTCACTTGACTACAGAGTAACACCGGACGATCCATTTCCGGCTGCGCTTTTAGATGCTGAAGCGGGATATAAGTGGATACTTGAACAGGGTTATGAAAGGATAATAGTCGTAGGTGATTCCGCGGGGGGCGGACTTACTTTAGCACTTGTTCTATATCTTCGTGATAATGGCATAAGACTTCCGGATAAGATCATAACCATGTCAGCGTGGACAGATCTTACCTCAAGCGGTGAGTCATATGATAAGAATTTTGACAACGACCCGGTATTCGGTAATACCATGGAGATACCGGAATATGCGACAACCTATATAGGTGATGCTGATGCTATGAATCCTTATATATCACCTCTTTTTGGTGACTTTAAGGGATTCCCTGAGACGCTTATGCAGGTCGGTGAGTTAGAAGTTCTCCTGTCAGATACACTTCTGGTTGCAGAGAAAATGGAGCAGGCGGGTGTCAAAGTCATACAGCATACTTATCCGGGTATGTTCCATGATTTTCAAAAAGGACTGCATCTTTTCCCTGAATCAACTGCAGCGTGGGAGGAGATAGAGGAGTTCATTAATTCGTAATTGGTGTGTTGGTTACATGGGTTATAAGATAATATGGGCACAAGAAACGAGAAGGAAGAAAAAAAGCATATAGAGAATCTGGCGGAGAAGGTCATGACCATAGCAAGGGATACTATTGCTATGAATCTCAGGTTCCTTGATACGGCTCTTTCTGCGCTTAAAATGATTCCGAAATATGACATAAAGGAGAAGGGGAGTACCGTAGGCGGGGGTATGGCTACGGACGGGGAGTATCTTTATTATGACCCGATATGGGTTCTCACGACTTACAGGGATGAGCCAAACCGTGTGGCGAGGACATTCCTTCATCTGATGCTTCATCTTGTATTTTTCCATCCATTTGAATATGCAAAAATGGAGACTGTATATTGGGACCTTGCTACCGATGTTGCAGTTGAATCCATCATAATGTCTCTCGGTAAACCGGAGTTTCTTCTTGAAAATGATGATATGAGTACGGATACCCTGAATGTTCTCAGAAGGAGGCTTAAGGGCATAACGGCTGAGAAGGTTTATACTGACTTAAGGGTAAATGGACTGTCCGAGTCAGGAAAGATAGAGTGGTTCAGAATGTTCCATAAGGATGAACATATCTACTTCCGCCCGAAGAAGGAAATCAGTATCATCATGGAGAAGTGGCAGAAGATAAGCGAAAGGGTCAAGACTGATATCAAGAACTTCTCCGGCGAAGGTAAGGAAGCAGGTGAACTCGAGATGAGCCTTACCGATGCCACCAGAGAAAGATATGATTATGCTGCACTCCTCAGACGATTCATGGCGACCGGTGAGGATATGCAGATAAATGATGACGAGTTTGATTATATCTATTACACCTATGGCATGGATACCTTTGGAAATATGCCGCTTGTCGAACCTCTCGAATATAAAGAAGACAAGAAACTCAGAGATTTTGTTATCGCTATAGATACGTCGGCCTCGACGAAGGGAAGCCTTGTCAGGGCATTTCTCCGAAAGACTTATGACCTCCTTACTGAGAATGAAAACTTCTTCAGTAAAGTGAATATACATATCATACAATGTGATCACGAGGTCAGAAGCGATATAAAGATCAAAGACAGTTCAGAACTCGAAGCATTTGCGGATAATATTAAGGTCCGAGGTATGGGAGTGACAGACTTCAGACCGGTATTCGAATATGTAAATGAACTCCTGGCCGGTGGTGAATTCGATGACCTGAAGGGACTTATATATTTCACGGATGGATATGGAATATATCCGCCTAAGATGCCGGACTATTCCGTTATGTTTGCTTTTGTGAAAGAGGATGAATATGCACCTGATATACCCGTCTGGGCATATAAGGTTGTAATACCTACTGAAGAACTTGAAAATGAAGCTGAATCGACTGATTCAAACGATGAAGCCGTAACTGAAAATTGATTTGGGATAAGGGGATTACATATGAACATAAGAGATGCAAAAGAATTCATTAAAAATGATGTTGAGATATATCTGGCAAAGGATGAATATGGAGATTATAAGATTCCGATTCAGAATCAGAGGCCTGTATTCCTGCTCGGAGCACCGGGTATAGGAAAGACTGCCATCATGGAGCAGATAGCATCTGAACTCGGGATAGCGCTGGTATCATATTCCATGACACACCATACGAGACAGTCAGCACTGGGCCTTCCATTTATAAGCCATGAAGAATATGAAGGACTTAAGTATGATGTGACTCTTTATACCATGAGTGAGATCATCGCATCTATCTATGATGTCATGAAGAATTCAGGAGTTAAGGAAGGAATACTCTTCCTTGATGAGATCAACTGTGTATCTGAAACTCTGGCTCCGTCCATGCTTCAGTTCCTTCAGTATAAGGTTTTCGGGCGTCATAAGGTTCCGGACGGATGGGTTGTTGTTACTGCGGGAAATCCGCCGGAATATAATAAGAATGTCAGAGAGTTCGATGTCGTGACTATGGACAGACTTAAGGTTATTTCAGTTGAGGCTGACTATGAGGCATGGAAGCAGTATGCCAAGGAATATAAGGTTCATCCGGCTATCACGGGCTTCCTTGAGATACATAAGGATTATTTCTATCATATGGAAATGACGGTCAAAGGACGTTCATACGTTACCGCAAGAGGCTGGGAGGATCTGGCACGTATCATAACCATCTATGAAGAGAAGGATAAAAAGGTTACGGAAGAGCTTGTCGAGCAGTATATAAGAAATGACAAGATAGTCAGAGAATTCACGGCATATTATGATATGTACAGGAAGTACAGGAAGGATTATCGTATAGATGATATTCTTGCCGGAAATATTCCTGAGACTGCCAAGAAAAGGGCGGCAAAGGCAGGCTTTGACGAGAAGCTTTCTGTTCTTGGAATCCTGACTGACAGGATAATGGCCGATATGTCAGAAACTTTGCTGTTTGCTGATACGCTTGCTGCTGTTATGCCTGTACTTAAGAAGGTCAAGACTATGTCCGAAGAGTCTTCGGGTAAAGAGATGTCTGAGGTTCTTATTAAAGGACGTGATGCGGCCAAACAGAGAATGGAGAAGCTTAAGGCGGCGAATACTCTTTCTGAGAAGGATAAAAAACGTGACCGTATGGTCATTTCATTCTATGATGATATACCTGATGTAAGTGAAATGAACGGAAATGAAGCGTTCACAAAAGTTAAAGAAGCTTTTGATAATAATGTCGCCGGACTTAAGGATGATGCGGAAAAGAAGAAAGAAAGACTGAAAAATGTATTTGCTTTCATCGAAGAGGTCTTCGGAGATGCGGAGGAGCTTCTGATATTTGTTACGGAGCTTACTGTAAGTGATACAGGAGCAAGATTCATATCTCAGTTTGGTTCGCAGGAATATGAAGAGGCAAGCAAGAAGCTTATGCTCAGTGAACGTAAAAATGCACTGCGTGACGAGATACTTGCACTTGATATATGATTGCTGTCGGAAGATTTATGTAAACCAGATTGTACTGGGTAATAATTGATTGGAATATAGCATATGTTTGATAAAAGTATAGAAACTGAAAAGGGAACTATATATTACAGGATTAAGGATGATAAGATAAGCATCACCTCATACAGCGGGAGAGATACAGAGCTTATAATCCCGGATCATATAGAAGAGTATCCTGTAAGAAAGATAAGCAAGAAGGCGTTCCTAAATTCCAAGGCACTCAGAAAACTTGTACTTCCGGATACGATAAGAAAGCTATCTGACTGGGCGTTTGCTCACTGTCAGAACCTTGATACGCTGGAGCTTCCGAGGAAGGGAATCAAGCTTGGAAGAGGAGTCTTTATGGGAGATGAGAAGCTTCGAAGGATAGAACTCATCCCAAGGCCCGGCGAGGAAGATACAGAAGTCTCCATGACTGACAAAGAGAAAGAGGATACAGCTGTTCTTCTTGCGGAGGTATCACGTATGAAGAACGTGGAATATCTCCTTGATTTTAAAGAGGCGGGTTCTAAAGACTGGTTCAGAAGACTTGATATGGCTCTTATGGATATTCTGAAGGAAGCTGATGAAGAAGGACATACCGAGATGATACTCTGTGGTGAGGAGGATATCGACTGTACGTTAGAGAGTTTTGTGGTTGAGAGAAGAAGAGAGAAATCCAGAGTCTCTTTTATGAGACTCATACATGACTTCGGAATATCTGATGAATTGAGAACAGCGATGACAGACTATATAAAGAACCACACAGTGGGTTCTGAATCTGCAGAGGCATGGGAGGTTCTCCTCAACGAGAAGAATCATATTCCGGAGTATTATAAGCTGTTTCTTGCCATAGGTGCCATTAATGACAAAAACTTCGATGATGCTCTTCTAAGTATGGGTGATAAGGCGCCTGAAATGAAGGCGTACTTCATGAGAGAACATGTTGGAAGCGGCAGTGAAGAAAGCTTCTTTGATCAGTTTTCTTTATAGAAAATGAACTTTGTTTGTGATAAAATGTTTCTATGTATGCAGAGTGAAAATGAACTCTGTGATTTTCGTGTTTTGAAACATTATTGAGGTGGGGATATGCTGGATATCAAATATGACATAACAGCACTTGAAAAGCTATGTGACGAGTCGGGAATACTCGTGGAGAACGTTCCATTTCCTATGGTAATTACTGACGCTGACTGGCGTCTTATGAAAGCAAACGAGTTTTTTCATGAGCTTACAGGAATAGACGGGGATAACTATTCATTTAACCTGAAGATATGGAAGGATGAATATCTGGAGCCTATAACAAATTCCATTATTGACAGAGAGAGACATTCTGTTACTCAGGAATTCAGATATAAGAAGGATGAGGGACATACATTTCTCCTGACTATACAGGAGGTCCATGATGATCAGGAAACCATAGCCGGTTATATAGCACTTTTCCGTGATACTACCAATCAGAGAAGCTATGAGAAGAATCTCTATATGCTGGCAAATACTGACAGTCTTACGGGTCTCTATAACAGAAGATTTCTGTATGAATACCTTCAGAATCATTCCAACAATCTGTGGTCTTTCATGTACCTCGATCTGGATGGTTTCAAGTATATAAATGATAATTACGGCCATTCACGTGGTGATGAGATATTAAAGGAAACAGCTGATATAATCAGAAATGCATTTCCTGATTATAAGGTTGTAAGACTTGGCGGAGATGAATTCGCTGTACTTATAGATGAAGAGCTGGACGAGGAATTCCTGAATTATAAGATAGAGGATTTCTCAAGAGAAGTTGAAGCACTCTTCAGTGATGACAATATGACTCTTTCCATAAGCGTGGGACTCGCAAGGAGAAGAGGAACAGAGATAAATATAGATGAACTGATACATGAAGGCGACAGCAGGATGTACGAAATGAAGAAACGCCATCATGAGAAGTTCATGAAGAAGGTTGAGAGGAAAGAAGCTGAGATAAAGAGCAGAGAAGAGCTTCTTGATATGGCAAGGGTACTGTTCTTTAAACTTGATGCACTTCCGCTGAGTGACAGACCGTCAAATGACGGAGTTCTTGATGATATATGTAAGGCTCTGAGAATAGCTAAGTTTGATACTTCATTTTATGATAATGCTGAAGAAGAACATAAGGGAAATGGAAGTACAGCAGTCCTTTATGCCGACGGTGAGGAAGATACGTCCCGAACAATAGAGAACAGATATGTTACCAGAGGATATAATGTGGCATACTATACAGTTTATCAGAAGAAGGATGAGACTGACTGGAATGATGATGAGAAGGATATAATAGAATATCTCATTCGTATAATATATGTTATGAACGGCAGAAGCCGACTTATGAAGCTGGCTGAAAAAATGAAGTTCTACGATAATGAGCTTCAGATCCACAACATTAAATACTTCATCAGCTATGTTAACAGAGTGGTTCAGGAAAAGAAGGCCGGTGATTATACAGCGATGTTCTTTAATCTGAAAAAGTTCTCTGTTATCAATCAGCAGCTCGGCAGAAATACCGGAACTCTGGTTATGAAAAACTATGTTCACATGATAGATGAAAAACTGACCAGGGATGAAGTCGTTGCCCGTGTTGGTGGTGATAACTTTGTTCTGTTTGTAAATAAGGAAAAGGCTGACGACATCCTTGAAATACTCAGCGGCACATCTGTTTTATATGATGAACAGTCAGGTTCCAGGGTAAATGTATCGGCTAATGTAGGAGTTTTCGAGATTCCTGAGGAAAACAGTTTCAAGAATCATTCGGATATCATGGACAGAATTGCAACAGCGCTCAATGTTGCAAGGTCAAATGGAACGAGAGATATCATATACTTCGATGACCATATGCTTATGAATAAGCGTCAGGAGCTTATGGTATCCGGAACCTTCAGCGAAGCTATTGCGAATGAAGAATTCGTTATATACTATCAGCCGAAGATTTCCGTGCATGACAATTCACTCTACGGAGCAGAGGCACTCTGCCGCTGGATACATGATGAAAGACTCATCATGCCGGCTGAGTTTATACCGATGCTTGAAAAGAATCAGGAGATATGTGAGCTTGATTTCTATATGCTCGAGCATGTATGCAGAGATATAAGAAGATGGATAGATGCGGGTAAGAGAGTGGTCAGAGTATCTGTAAACTTCTCAAGAAGACATCTTGCAGATGTGGACCTGCTTGAACACATACTTGAAACGATAGATAAGTATAAGGTTCCTCACGAATTCATTGAGATTGAGCTTACTGAGACGACGACGGATGTTGAGTTCAATGATCTGAAGAGGATAGTAAGAGGACTTCAGGAAAATGGAATCATGACCGCAGTCGATGACTTCGGTATAGGTTATTCATCATTGAATCTTATACGTGACATACCTTGGAATGTTCTTAAGATTGACAAGAGCTTCCTTCCTGTTCCGGGAGATCTGCTTGCAGATGAGAAGAAGCTCATGTTCAAATATGTTGTAGCAATGGCACAGAGTATAGGCCTTGAATGTATAGTTGAAGGTGTAGAGACTGAAGAACAGCTCAGCATACTTAAGGACAATGCGTGCGAATTTGCACAGGGATATTATTTCGATAAGCCACTTCCTGTTGATGAATTTGAAAGAAAACTTGATGACTACATTTACAGATAAAAGTAACCATAGATTACTGACCTATCAGGGCACCAAGAATGGCAAAGAAGAAAAATAAAACAAACAGAAGAGTTCTGACAAGAAATATCATAATCATATGTTTTTCAGTAGTAGCTCTGCTGCTTACGGTTTTTCTAAGCTCCAAAAATAAGAGTATTACATCAGTTTCTGACAGAGAAAAGATGGGCATAGAAAATCAGAACAGCAGAGAAAATATGGATACCGGTTCGGATACGGATGCGAGCGAGGTGGCCTCGACTGAAGCAACTACCAAATTCATGAATGATGATGAGATAGTGCTTCCGGGCGATAAGACTAAAGAGGAAGGTTCTACCGAAAAGGACGATAAGACTGACAAGGGATCTGACAGTGAAGCAGACAATATCCTTGCGGATATGTCTCTTGAACAGAAGGTATATCAGATGTTCATGGTCACTCCTGAAACTCTTACGGGCGTAAGCGTTGCGACTGTTGCAGGTGATGCGACCAAGCAGGCTCTTACAGAGAAGCCTGTAGGCGGCATACTCTATATGGGCAGAAGCCTTATAAATGCCGAGCAGACGGAGGAGATGCTTTCTAATACTCAGAAATTTGCAAAGGAAGTAGAAGGCTTACCCCTCTTTCTCTCGGTAGATGAAGAGGGCGGAAAGGTTGCCAGGATAGCAAATACCGGAGAGTTTGGTATCGATAACGTAGGTCCTATGAAGGATATCAAAGACAAGGATGAGGCCTATAAGGCGGGTGATACCATAGGAACCTATCTTAAGGAGCTGGGGTTCAATGTTGATCTCGCACCGGTTGCAGATGTTCTTACAAATCCTAACAGCACCATTATAGGTGACCGTTCCTTCGGGGACGATCCGAAGAAGGTTACAGAGTTTGCAGGAGCATATTCCGACGGACTCCATTCACATGGAATACTGAGTGTATATAAACACTTCCCGGGACACGGAGCTGTATCCGGAGATACACATAATGGATATGCTGATGTAGATAAGACCTATGATGATCTTAAGAAATCCGAACTCATCCCTTACATGAGTGCAAATGAAAAGGGCGTGGAGTTCATAATGGTAGCTCATATATCTCTTCCATCAGTTACCGGAGATAAGAAACCATGCTCATTATCCAAGAAGGTTGTTACCGATATACTCAGGAACGATCTGGAGTATGAAGGAATTATCATAACCGATTCCATGGTTATGAAGGCAATAACAAATGAATACTCTGCCGGAGATGCTGCAGTTCTTGCAGTACAGGCAGGTAATGATATGATACTTGATCCGCCTGATGTTAAGGCTGCAGCAGACGGAGTCATACAGGCGGTCAAAGACGGAAAGATATCTGAAGACAGGATAGACGATTCTGTAAGAAGAATCATAGAAGCAAAGCTTAAGCTTAAGAATTAGATGGAGGTGACAGAATGGGAGCACCGAATGCACCAAGAAGCAGAGACAAGTATGTAACACAGGGAAGCAAAGGTGTACATAAGCAGGGCAGTGGCATAGGCGGCGGTCCGGTAGGAAGCAGCAATGGTTACGCGGGAAGACCATCAGGCGGAAGCAGCAGCGGCGGTGGAGTTAAGCGTGCAGCAGCAGGCGGCGGAAGCGGTCTCATAATCGTGATCATAATCATATTCTTCATTCTCAAAGGCGGCCTGGGCGGTAACAGCGGTGGCTATGACGGATCAGGAGTGAGCGGCACCGGTAATACCGGCGGAACAGGATCAGGATATGACTTCATAAGTGACCTTGGTGGAAACAATGGTGGACAGACAACTGCTCCATATACAGATAATTCAAACGTTCAGCTTGATACTTCTGTAGCAGAGGGCTCTCGTGCAAAGAGAACTGCCATAGTAGGCGGCGGTCAGGATACTATAACCATACTTGTATATATGTGTGGTACAGATCTTGAGTCAAAGCACGGTATGGCTTCAAATGACCTTGGTGAGATGGCAGCTTCAAACCTCAGTGACAAGATCAATATCATTGTTTACACGGGTGGATGTAACGGCTGGAAGACAAACGGTATCTCAAATAAGGTAAATCAGATATATAAGGTTCAGAAGGGCGGTATCAAGCAGCTTGTCGCTGACGACGGTGCTAAGCCTATGACTGACCCGAATACACTTTCAAGCTTCATTAAGTGGGGCGCTTCGAATTATCCGGCTGACAGATATGAACTCATACTCTGGGATCACGGCGGTGGATCAGTAAGTGGATATGGTTATGATGAGAAGTATAAGACCAGTGGTTCAATGAATCTCAGTAACATCAATAAGGCTCTTACAGCCGGCGGCGTTACATTTGACTTCGTAGGATTTGATGCATGTCTTATGGCTACTGCAGAGACAGCCCTTATGATGGATAAGCATGCAGATTACATGATAGCATCAGAAGAGACTGAGCCGGGAATAGGCTGGTATTACACAGACTGGCTGAATAAGCTTTCTGAGAATACATCCATGCCTACTACAGAGATAGGCAAGAATATCATAGATGGTTTCGTAAATGAATGTAACCGTAAGTGCGGCGGACAGAAGACAACTCTTTCAATCATAGATCTGGCTGAGTTCTCAAATACTGTTCCATCCAAGCTTACAGCATTCTCAAAGTCTATCAACAACAAGATATCTTCAAATGATTACAAGGATGTTTCAAATGCAAGATATCTGACCAGAGAATTTGCTACAAGCTCAAAAATCGATCAGGTTGACCTTGTTGATCTTGCTAATAATGTCGGAAATGATGAAGGAAAGGCTCTTGCAGAAGCACTTACAGGAGCAGTTAAGTATAACCGTACATCAGCATCGATGACTAAGGCTTACGGTGTATCAATATACTTCCCTTACAAGAGGGCTTCATATGTTGATACAGTAAGCAAGACTTATGATGATATAGGAATGGATCCTGAGTATACCAAGGCTATCAAGGGCTTTGCTAAGCTTGAGACAGCAGGTCAGGTATCTGCAGGTGGTACAGGAACACCACTTTCATCACTTCTTGGCGGTTCATTTGGCGGAACATCTTCAGGCGGAGATTCCGATATGATAGGTCAGCTTCTTGGTTCCTTCCTTACAGGTGGAAGAAGCACTCCTATAGACGGACTTGATTCTGATAACATCGGATTCATGAGTGACAGTGATGTTTCAAATGAAGCTGCAGCGGACTATATTTCAGCTAATTATTTTGATACTACAAACCTTAAGTGGGAGCAGGATGGAGACAAGTATCTGCTTTCACTTCCGGATGCTCAGTGGGATCTTGTTCATGCTATAGATATGAACATGTTCTATGACGACGGAGAAGGCTATGTAGATATGGGTCTCGATAATGTATATGATGTTGAGGACGGTAAGCTTGTCGCATCAACAGACAGAACCTGGCTTGCTATAGACAGCCAGCCTGTTGCTTACTACAGAGAATCAACAGAGGATGATGGTGAGAATTATACAATCACAGGTCGAGTTCCTGCCATGATAGATGATGAGAGAGTGAATATAATACTTGTATTCGACAATGCTCATCCACATGGATATATAGCAGGAGCAGCCCCTTTCTGTACTGATGATGAGAACCCTATAGAAGGAAAGACAATAACTGAGATTCCTGAAGGAACAAGCATACAGTTCCTGTGCGACTTCTATTCATACGAGGGAGTTTACCAGGATACCTATAAGCTCGGCGAGCCTGTAATATATGAACCGGATATTCTTATCAGTAATACTGACGTAGGAACAGGTCCGGTTAAGATAACATACAGATTCACTGATATTTATAATCAGGAGTACTGGACAGAAGCTATCGATAAGTAAATGAATCGAGAGTTGTGGGGGCTCAGCGTATGAAACAGATACTGATCAATATTTATAATCATACGGAATTTAAAAAAGATATCGAGAAGGCGAAGAGAGAGCTTGCCAGGGGAAAGTATAAGAGCAAGCTGCTCCATGTATACAGCGGCATTGAAGATGCAAGTGAAATACGTTCGTATTTGAGGATGCTTATTGATGAACTTCCGGGCATTCCTATGGTTGGAACTCTCTCGGCAGGAGAGATAATCGAAGATGAGATTCCGCCTAAAGGTATGGTTGCAACGCTCATGCTGTTTAAACAATCAGAAGCTCGTGTTCTCAGATATATAGATGTCAAGGACAATGAGAAGAACACCGGTGAGATGATAGTTAAGGAAGTCTCGGGCATTGAGAATGTTCAGTCGGTAGAGCTTCTTATGCCGGGAACGGAATTCAATACAGCGGCATTTCTGAATGAACTCGAAGCCCTTCCTAACGAAGTTTCTGTGTTTGGCGGATACTCCGGTGGTCACAGTCTGGATAAGAGTGAGCATTTCATTTTCAATTATGACGGAATTGATTTCGATGCGGTTTATGCCATAGTTTATTCCGGAAAGAACCTTCATGTTGATGTTGAGAAGTCAGCGGGCTGGGAGAAACTTGGTAGGCCTTTCAAGATAACAAAGGCAGACGGAAACAGGCTGATGGAAATAAACGGAAAGCCTGCTATAGAGGTATATGAGAAATATCTTCATATAGGTGCCGGTGATAATTTCGCAGAAGAAACCTTCGAGTTTCCACTCGATGCGAGTATGGATAATGAGGAACTTCTTCGTCATACCATAACTGTAGAAGATGACGGAACACTTCTCCTGGCCGGATATGTTCAGGAAGGAATGGATATATATCTTTCATACGGTAATCCGGATTCCATAGTGGATATGGTTAATCACAGACTCATAGCCATGGCGGATTTTGAACCTGAGGTTGTGCTTCTATATTCATGTTCCGTAAGAAAGTCGTTCTGGGAGAGCTTCGCTGAGATAGAGGTCAAGCCTTTCCAGGAGATTGCGGAGACAGCCGGATTCTATACATGGGGTGAAGTTAAGAGAAATCCTGAAAATGGAAAGCTCTATGAATACAATATCACCATGCTTTCAGTAGGAATGAGAGAAGGCGATAAGAAGGGCAAGATTACAAACTACCCTATAGTTGATGATTCAGTTCTTAAAGGTCAGGCTTCGCTTCTGAAGAGACTTACCAAGCTTGTTTCATCTACGACGTCTGAACTTCAGAAAGCATTCGATCAGATGAGTGAGCTTAACAGAAGACTGCGACGTATGGCTGATTATGACGATCTTACATCTATTTTCAACAGACGTAAGATAGAAGAAGTTATAAATGCAAGGCTGAACAATGCTTCTCATAAGAATTCAACTGCAGTACTCATGATGATGGATATAGATCATTTCAAGGACGTCAACGACACATTTGGCCATAGAGTCGGAGATGAAGTCCTGGTGGAGTTTGCAGGAATACTTGATGAAGCGGTTAAGCTTCGCAATGGAAATGTAGGAAGATGGGGCGGCGAGGAATTCGTAGCTATCATACCGGATATCGATGAGAAGGCAGGTTATAACTTCGCTGAGTCTCTTCGAAAGAAGGTTGAAGAGCATGTGTTCCCTGATGTTGAAAGGATTACGGTCAGTATCGGAATGATATGTTCTGACGGTAAGGGTAACCGTCAGGAAAATTATACTAAGGTTGATAATGCTCTGTACTCTGCAAAAGAAGCAGGAAGAAACAGAACAGTTGTAGCATAAAAGGAGATTATATTAAAGAGGAGGTACGTTATTATGTTTGAACAGGTAAAACTTGAGTATGGGATGGATGCATTGGAACCGGTGATCGATACTCTCACAGTAGAGACTCATTATGGCAAGCATCATGCAAATTACACCAATACACTCAACACACTTGCAGAGAAGGCAGGAGTAGCTGACATGGATATAGTTGAGCTGCTCGGTTCTCTCGATAAGATAGAGGATGAGACTCTCAGAAAGGGTATAAGAAATAACGGCGGCGGTTATTATAACCACAATCTTTATTTTGCAGCATTTTCACCTGATGGTCCAAGAACTCCTGTAGGAAAACTTGCTGAAAAGATTGATGAAACATTCGGAAGCTTCGATGCATTTGTAGAGAAGATGTCTGCTGCAGCTGCAGGACAGTTTGGTTCAGGCTGGGCATTTCTTTCAGCTAATAAAGCGGGAGAGCTTATGCTGTCTGCTTCTCCAAACCAGGACAATCCTATAAGTGAAGGAACTGATTTCATACCTATACTCGCACTTGATGTCTGGGAGCATGCTTATTACCTTAAGTATAAGAATCTCAGACCTGCTTATATCAAAGAGTACTGGAGTATAGTAGACTGGAACAAGGTTCTGGCAAATTATGAAGCAATAGTTGGATAGTAACAATATATGACGGCCTGATACTTTTATCAGGCTGTCATCTTTAGATGGAGGCAGATTCATGAAGAAGGTTGTGAGTTTTAAATCCTGTGACGGGATAAATACAATCCATGCTGTAGCCTGGCTGCCGGAGGGTGAGCCAAAGGGTGTGCTTCAGATTGTGCATGGAATGGTTGAGTATATAGAGAGATATGAAGAGTTTGCTGAATACATGAATTCTCAGGGGTTCATAGTTGTCGGACATGATCATCTGGGACATGGAGAGTCAGTGCAGACAGAAGAAGACTGGGGCTATATAGCTGAAGTGAATCCCTCTGCCAAGCTCGTTGAGGATATCAGAAGAGTATATGTCGGGGCAAAGAAGAAGTTCGAGGGACTTCCATACTTCCTGCTCGGGCACAGCATGGGTTCATATCTTGTAAGAAAATATATAACTGTATACGGAAATGACCTTACCGGAATAATCCTTACCGGAACAGGTACAGAGAGTAAAGCTACTACCAAAGTAGGACTTATGGTTATCAGAGCACTTACAAAGAAGTATGGTTCCAGATACAGAAGTGATTTCGTACGTGAACTCATGTATACTTCTCCTTATAAGCTTTATGACCTTAATGGTATTGACCCGGAAAGAGGATGGATAACCAGAGATCCTGAGATAACCAAGAAGTATTATTCGGATCCGAAATGTACATTTACATTTACTTTAAATGGATATGAAGCACTTGTCTCTACAGTTGATTTTGTATGTGATAAGAAGAATATTGCAAAGATACCAAGAAAGGTTCCGCTTCTCATCGCATCCGGTGATATGGATCCGGTTGGAAATCTCGGAAAGGGCGTTAAAGAATTCTATAATGAGGTTGTTAAGACCGGAAAGATGAATGTTGAGTGTAAGCTGTTTCCTGAGGCAAGGCATGAGATACTGAATGAGATCAATCGCGAGGATGTCTATGCATTCCTCAGGGATTGGATGCTGAATCTTTTATAGTTTTTGGAGTTTTGTATGAGAGTTACTATATATTCTGTTGGTAAAGTAAAAGAGAAATCGTTCAGGGAAATGATAGATGAATACAGTAAGCGGCTCTCGAGATATTGCAAGCTTGATGTGGTTGAGGCTCAGGATGAGAAGACGGCTGAGAATATGAGTCCGGTCGAAGAGGATGCAGTTAAGAAGAAGGAAGCGGAGAGACTCCTGCAGCATATTCCGGAAGATGCTTATGTGATAGCTCTGACGATTGAGGGAAAAGAACTCTCGAGTGTGGAGCTTTCAAAGCATATTGAAGAGCTGGGAATTTCCGGACGGAGTCATATAGTATTTGTCATAGGTGGTTCACTCGGACTTCATGAGTCAGTTATGGAAAGAGCAGACTACAGTCTTTCATTTGGAAGGATGACATTCCCTCACCAGCTTATGAGAGTTATTCTTCTTGAGCAGATATACAGATCATTCAGGATAATGAAGAATGAGCCTTATCATAAATAAACCGTATTTAGCTTACGAACGGTAAAAAACTTGACATTATTAAGCTTTAGAGTATTATATTACTTCTATGGGATATAATACTCTTAACTTTTTTATATATCTCATATGTAACCCGTTGTTTTTTATATTGTTCAGGTAGGTAAAAAATATGGAAAAGAATATTCCTGAGATTTATGGAAGTCTGGTCTTCAATGATACTGTTATGAGGAAGAAGCTTCCGAAGGACATTTACAAGGCTCTTAAGAGAACTATTGAAAACAATACTCACTTAGAGCTGGATGTTGCAAATGCTGTTGCAGTTGCCATGAAGGAATGGGCAGTTGATAACGGAGCGACACATTTCACACATTGGTTCCAGCCTATGACAGGATATACGGCTGAAAAGCATGACAGCTTCGTAACACCGACAGGTGATGGACAGGTTATCATGGACTTTTCAGGTAAGATGCTCATTAAGGGCGAACCGGATGCGTCAAGTTTCCCATCAGGTGGTCTTCGCGCTACATTTGAAGCAAGAGGATATACAGCATGGGATCCGACATCGCCGGCATTTATCAAGGATCAGACTCTCTTCATACCTACAGCTTTCTGTTCATATACAGGAGAAGCTCTTGATAAGAAGACACCGCTTCTTCGTTCTATGGAAGCTATTTCCAGAGAGGCTGCGAAGATTCTCGGACTCCTTGGTGTAAATGATGTGAAGAATGTTCATACAACTGTAGGTGCTGAGCAGGAGTATTTCCTTGTAGATAAAGATTATTACAGAAAGAGAAAGGATCTCATCTTTACAGGAAGAACTCTTCTTGGAGCTATGCCTCCTAAGGGTCAGGAGATGGAGGATCATTATTTCGGTGTTCTTAAGCCAAGGGTTTCTGCATTCATGCATGAGCTTGATGAGGAACTTTGGAAGCTTGGAGTTCCGGCAAAGACGAAGCATAATGAGGTTGCACCGTCACAGCACGAGCTTGCTCCTGTTTTTGATACAACTAACGTGGCTGTTGACCACAACCAGCTCACCATGGAAATAATGAAGAAGGTTGCAGATAAGCATAACCTTACATGCCTTCTGCATGAGAAACCATTTGAGGGTATAAATGGATCGGGTAAGCACAATAACTGGTCGATGATCACTGATAAGGGTCAGAATCTGCTTGATCCGGGCAAGACACCTGCAGAGAATAATCAGTTTCTGCTTTTCCTTGCTGCTGTTATAAGAGCGGTGGATGAGCATGCAGACCTTATGAGAATATCAGCTGCGAGCGCAGGAAACGATCACAGACTTGGCGCTGACGAGGCACCACCTGCTATTATTTCCATTTTCCTTGGAGATGAGCTTTCAGCTATTCTTGATTCTATTGAAAATGATACTTATTTCAAGCAGCATAAGGCTGTTCAGATGGAAACAGGTGCCAGCGTACTTCCTCATTTCAGGAAGGATACAACTGACAGAAACAGAACATCACCTTTTGCATTTACAGGAAATAAGTTCGAGTTCAGATCACTTGGTTCAGGTGCATCTGTTGCAACTCCGAACATCATATTAAATACAGCAGTTGCCGATGTGCTTTCAGATTTCTATGAGGAACTTAAGGATGTTCCTGAAGAGGAAATGGATGAGAAGGTAAATGAACTTATCAAGAAGACTATTTCAGAGCATAAGCGAGTTATCTTTAATGGCGACGGATATACTGAGGAATGGGTTGAAGAAGCAGCAAAACGCGGACTTCTGAATCTTCCTACAACACCGGATGCACTTCCTTACTTTAAGTCAGAGAAGAATATCGAGCTTTTCAAGAAACATGGAATATTTACAGAGTCAGAGGTTCTTTCAAGATACGAGATACTTCTCGAGAATTACTGCAAGACTATTCATATAGAAGGACTTACTCTTTCAAGTATGGTAAGGCATGATTTCCTTCCTTCAATAACAAAGTTCACTAACAGACTTGCAGAGTCTATCAAGCATAAGAAAGAAATACTTGGTTATGCCAGCGAAGGTGAGACAGAGGTTCTTGGAATCATTGCAAAGAATTACGATGATATTTACAGGATCACCAAGAAACTTGATGAAGATATAGTTGCTGTTGAGAAGATTAAGGACTTCCAGAAGAAGGCTGAAGCATATAAGGACATCATACTTGTAGATATGCGTGATATCAGAAAGATAGCTGACGAGACAGAGAAGCTCCTCCCTGAGGATATACTTCCATATCCTAATTACGAACAGCTTCTGTTCTCTGTATACTAAAAATCAATGAGACGGTTTTAAATGATTAAGAAGCATTTAGAACCGTCTCTGCTTTATTTTTATAGGATATTTTGTGTTAATTATTAATTCTGGGTAAAGTGGTATACCATGGGTTGAATAATAGTAAGTACAATGATATAATATCAGATTGTTATAAGACTAGGTTTATTGTTTTGAATAATACTCAGCCAATCAGGAGGCAGCAAATTGTATTTCAGTAAGCAAAGTGTTAAGAAGAAGCAGGGAAAACTTCAGGGCAAGACACAGAAGTATGAGAGAAGAGGACTTGTAAGCGGATTCAAGATGGTTCTGGTTGCAATTCTTTTTGTGATCGTAGTTCTTGCAGGAGCCGGTTTCGGTATGTTTAAGGGCATTCTTGATGATGCACCGGATATCTCTACTATCAATATCAAACCGAAGGGCTTTAAGTCGGTCATTTATGATCAGGATGGCCACGAAAAACTGTCACTTTCCACAGCTAATTCGAACAGAATCTATGTATACTATGACGAGATATCGCAGCCTGCCAAGGATGCATTCGTTGCTATAGAGGACGAGAGATTCTGGACTCATAACGGAATAGATATCAGAGGTATAGGACGTGCTTTCTATGAGGATGTTAAAAACAGAAATACTCATCAGGGTGCAAGTACTATAACACAGCAGCTCATTAAGAACCAGGTATTCAATGTAGGTCTTAATGAAACAACTCTGGAATCTATTGAACGTAAGGTTCAGGAACAGTATCTTGCTATAGAACTTGAAAAGATTTACAGCAAGGAACAGATACTTGAGTATTATCTTAATACAATTTATCTTGGACAGGGTGTTAACGGAGTTGAGGCAGCTGCACAGATGTACTTTGACAAGTCAGCCAAGGATCTTACCGTATCAGAAGCTTCGGTAATTGCATCTATTACTCAGAATCCATACAGTTATAATCCTGTATTATATCCTGAGAAAAATGTAAAGAGACGTACGAAATGTCTCGATAAGATGGTTGAGCTTGGATTCATTACGGAAGCAGAAGCAAAGGCAGCCAAAGAGGATACAATCTACGACACCATTAAGCGTGTTCATGAGAATAAAGAAGAGACCAAGAAGGTAATCAATTCATATTATGATGATGCACTTCTGCGTGCTCTTGCAGGCGACTTCATGGAAATGTATGACATGACCAAGGAAGAAGCCTTCAACGAAGTATATACCGGTGGTTACAGTATCTATTCAGTTCAGGATGATGATATGCAGAAGATTGCAGATACTGTTCTGAATGATCCACAGTACTATCCAAAGACTTCACTCATGCTGGATTATCAGCTTACACTTGTTGATAATGATGGAAAAAATGTAAACTACGGAACACATCATGTTCTTACTTATTTCCATGAGCAGGGTGATACTAAGTTTGATGAATACTTTGCAACGGAACAGGAAGCCAGAGATGCGGCAACAAAATTCCGTGATGCAATGATACAGCAGACAGGTTATAAGTATCTTGATGAGAATTT
>OCTW011613326.1_pt1 | contig 56857 bp, 55 predicted proteins | sample 1539671 | NCBI WGS metagenome assembly OCTW01 (sample SAMN02144230, study PRJEB22623) | gut metagenome | biome: sheep rumen | host: Ovis aries | place: New Zealand | reverse complement strand
GGTGGCGTCGCGGCGCCCTCCGTTGGGGATGGCGAAGAGAAACCTGCCTACGGGGCGCGTGGCTTTGTTGAAGTGGCGAAACCACTCTATGCAGCTTTTCTGCAACTGATGCTCTTGCTGGCGCGGCTTGCGGCGCGGTGTGTGCTGATGCGAGAGAAATTCGTCTATCTTCATGCGAAAAGGTTTTGTTGTATGGGTTGGAACATTTCCTGTGCCTGGCGCAGTATGGCGCGGCGCACACTCTCTATAGCCTCGGCACGACTGCGCAGGCTCTCGGCATAGTCGCGCAGCTCTTGCGCCGTCTCGGCAACGTAGTAGCCGTCGCAGGTGGCTATGAGACCTTTTACGAGTCCGTGGTTGCGGATGTAGTTGATGACCTTGCGCAGACGGGCATCGCTGATCTTGTAGCCAGCCTTCCTCATGGCGGTGCAGATGTAGGTGTTCGTCACGCTGTTGATGCGCCCCACCTTATTGCCCAGGCAACGTACAAGGACGGGCAACAGTATATGCTGCTCGTAGTCGTTGAGAGGGGCAGTTTCGTTAGTAAATCCTTTAAGCATTTCTCAGGTATCTTTTGTTGCGTTCTATTTCGTTTTGCATAGCGAAGATGATTTCTTTCTCGTCGGGCGAGGGCAGGTAGATGCCTTGCTCGGCGCTCCAGGAGAGGAAGCGGTCGAGGGCGATGCTCATCTCTTCCTTCGTGAGGTCGGCACTGCTGCGCAGCACCTTGACCTCGCGCTGCAGTATCTTGTCGTGGCGCTGGCGGACGAAGAGGTCGCCGTTGCAAAGCAGCTTGAAGTATTGCCGCTTGACATAATCCATGCTCTCTCCCAACTCCAGGGCCACACAGCCCAGGCAGACGTGGAGGTAGGCATTCTGCGAGAGGGTGCGCGAGCGTTTCTCGGTGAGCTCTATGACAGAGCCGTTCTGAAGAAGCGTTCCAAACTTAGCCTTGGCTTGCGCAGCCTGGAAGTTGTCAGAGAGGTCGTAGCGCATAGTCGTCAGAATGGGAGGTCGTCGTCAGAGGCGGTAGGGGCAGCTGCGATGTCGTCGGTGCTGGGCGTGCTGGGCTGAGGGTCGTAGGTTTTCAGGTTTCCACAGATGTAGTTCACTCCTTCCTTGCGCTCCTCTTTCTTCGGAGAGCAGGAGATGAAGTGGGTGTCGCCGTATTGTCCTACCTCGCGGCGCTCGTTGACGGTGATGTTGAGATAGACCTTGCCGTTGTCGGCTTTCTTGAAAAGTTCGCGTGGCACATCGCTGAGGCAGATGCTGCCGTAAAAGAATTTTGACATAGTGTGTTGTGGTTTTTGGTTTTAACGTATCGTTACTTTCACGCTGTCTTTGCGTGTGGTTTTCTTAGTGAGGTATTGCTCGTAGAGGTCCGGGTGGTCGGCGGCAAAGGCTTTGGCGTCGAAGGTGGTGCTCTCGGAGGGGGCTATGTAGCTGACCTTGAAAGCACCCGTGTCCCACGACTTGATGCCGTGGCGCGACATGCTCTCGCGTAGGCACTCCTCTATATTCTTCTTCACCTGCTCCGACTCGCGCAACATCTGCACGGCGTTGATATAGACCTCCATGGCGTCGGGCTTAATCTCGGGGAGCCACTCGTCGCGGACGATGACCTCGGAGGTGGGTGCAAGTCCCTCGGGGGCTTGGTACTGTTCGCCTGCTGCGTCGGCGGCAAGGAGACGCTGCACTTCCTCATCGGGGATGCGTGCTACGGGGATGAGCTGAGCCTCGTCGGGGTTGAAGTCCTCACCATGGAGCGGCAACCATGCGGCATAGAGTGCGCTGACGTCGGCTCCCAGGTTCTGACGCTCGAAGAGGTAGGCATAGATGCTGAGCTGCCAGCGGAGGTACAGCTCGTCATACTTCTGCGTGGTCTTGATGTCGCACAGGATGTAGGAATTGTTATCCTTCCATACACAGTCTATGCGGCTGGCAACGTGCTCGAGGTCGCTGACAAGGTATTCCGTCTCTACGGGTGTGAAGCCTGCCTGCTCGCGCAGTTGCGTGTAGCGGTGGGCAGCGGCGGCAAAGGCATTATTTTCGTATTCGGCTGGCAGTCCGCTCTCATCCTCAAACTGGCAGAGCTCATGGACTATGGTGCCGCGTCTGGCAGCGGCAGAGAGTATGGCATCGGGGATGCCGTCGTACTTGTCGCGGAAGAGCTGGCGGCTGAGCAGAGAGGTTATGCCTGAGAGGTTTTTGCCGTTGAGGTTGTACTCGTGTGTTTCTTCGGCAAAGGCTACGGGCGACGTCATAAGCGGTATGAGCGTCTTGCCTTTGCACTCTGGGGCTGTTGTTTTTTTCTTCATACTGGAATGTCTTTGCTGAAAAGAAATCGGGGCAGGTCTTTGGTCGTTGCGACCTGCCCCTCATCCAACCAATCTAATAACTTAACTTATGAAAAAACCGACATTAAGCCGTTTTAGGAAACCGCATGCCTACCTTTGCGGCGGATGCGCGGAACGTGTCATTCTTGTGGTACTCAGGGTGGCGTGCCCATGCCTGCTCAAAGGAGGTGCGGTCGCTGCTCTCATTGAGGTCGAAGATAGCTTGCTCCAGGGCGGCATCGTTGGCGGGGACTTTCGCCTTGGCAGTGTAGCTCTCGCTGGTATTCAGGGCGTCGGCATCTTTGGTGTCGTCGATGCAGAAGAGACCGTTGAGGGCATACTTGCGTGCATAGCTGCTTGCCGTGCCGGTAATCTGCGAGGCGTCCATGCCTTTCTTCGTCTCTTCCTCGCGGGCAAAGGCGGTGGTGCTGACAGCCTCGCCGCTGCTGTTGGTAAGGGTGGCGGTGGCCTTGATGTAGAACCGCTCGCCCAGGCAGATAATCTCGTCGCTGAGCGTCAGGGTGCAGTCGGCGGCGGCGAGGATAGGCTTGACGCTCTCAAGGATGTCCTCGCAGCTGCGATACTTGTACTTGCCGAAGGTGTTGTACTGTCCCTTCGGAGCCTTAAGCTGTTGTTGGATTTGCTGTAGTTGTTTCATAATGGTTAAATTTTGGTTTGTTGTCTTTGTCCCCCATGGCGGAATCGGACCGCCTCGCCCTCAGGAGTGCCGCAGGGAAGTGTGTGTGTGGATTTGCCTGCGCCACCAGTCCGCTACCATTCGGATGTAGTGGGGGGAGTGCCCTGCCGTTCCCGTGTACCGTGCTGCATGGCGTACCTCGGAGTGGGCGTGCAGGGAGCATGAAAAATGTATATACATACCTTCTACTTACCGTCTCTCGACGGGGATTATATCCGCGCAGGACCGACACCTCAGCCCTACGACTTCCGCAGCAAAGGGAAGGAGTAAAGCGGATAGAATTTGTGTGCTTGTGAAGTCGCTCACTTATCCTTCCCCCATACTTGCATCTGCGGCTACGCTATTTCGTTGCGAGGTTGGCGATGAGGGCTATGCTGCGCAATGCCTCTTTCAACTCGCGGACTTGCTCATCGGCAGCCTTGCATAGGTCTTGCCTGTACTTGCGGCTCGCCTCAAGCTCTTTTTTAAGTTCTTCGACTTCGGCTCGGAGTGCTTCTATCTCCTTGTCGCTTGCCTCAAGGTTGCGCTCCAATGTAGCGCTGCGCTCTTGCTCCATACGCAATGCCTCGGCTTGAGCTATAAAATTTTCTGTAATGTCTGCCATGGCTTTATGCTTTTTTATTCAGGTTCTACTATCAGTTCTTCCACTTCCCAGCCCTTGCAGGCGGATATGATGCGCTGCAACTCTTTCACGCGCTGTGCATCGGGGTGGGTGTCAATCTCTTCCTGGCACATCTTCTGCAGAAGAGCGAAGAGGTCAAGCGGTGTAAGTCCGCTGTCAGCATACTCTCTCTCCCAGTTGACGAAATCCGTGTTGTACTCGCCTCTGCAAATGCCGTCCTCGTCGCGGTAGATGCTCTCTTCGTAGTCTTTGGTGAGGACCGGCACGAAACTTTTCTGAATGGTAGCTACTACCAGGCAGTCAAAGGGTCTTGCATCTTGTTCATTCATGAGAGCTTGCTGTTTAGAATTTTATACATTGCCCAGCCTGCGAGGAAGGCTGCGCCCTTAGTGAGGGAGAAAATTACCAGCCACTCTAAGAGAGACAGGTCTTCGGAAGGGTTGGCACATAGTCCTATCGTGACTATGGCGGCAAGCACAAAGAGTGCTGCGATGTAAAGGTTGTGTTTCATGTCGTTGTTTTTTTTGATTGGTTTCTTGTTGGCACGGCGGTCTATGACGACCATACGCCCATGGCGTCCGTGCCTTATTCTTTTTTGCCGTTGTTTCATTCTCGGTCGGGTGGTTACTGCCTGTAGCCCGTTGCCACGTCCAATTACGCTGACGCTTTTTTCTTATTCCCTGTATGTCTTATAGCGGCTCAGGGATGTCGCTCTTGTGCTCCACGGGTGGGTAACGCTCCCACGCTCAGACCAAACTCTTTGCCGCCTTGCTCTGTCCTGGACGGCTTTCCGTGGAGAATTAGGTCAAATCACTTTGTTGCGAAGAACAAAACGGTCAAGGTCATGCTTGCGAAACCATGTCTGCTTGTTCCCATATTGGAAGAATGGTATCTCACCTCTACGGCGGCGCTCAGCCAGGAAATCCTTTGACACACCAAGATACTTCTGCGCCTCCTTTGATGTCAGCCAGACTTTTTCTATCTGCTGCACCTTTGCGAATGTCTTAGTCATAATGTTCTCGTTATTTCAAATACTCCGTTCTCCCTGTTGGTATGGGTCGTGAACTTCCTGCCCCACTGGAAACCAAGCCTGCTTGCGTAGGTGTTGGCGTTGGCAGACAATGCCGCAGGTACTAAAAGCATATCGCCCACCTCCAGCTGACGGAACTGCTCCGTCATTGGAACACCTTTAACCAATTTGTGTACGATTGCCATAGTCAAAAAACAATTTTTGTCGTTTCCACTCCGCCATATATCTCAACGGCTTCTTTGCGCATCTTTTGAGCTTTTTCGCTATCGCTCTCGTAGCGCAATACGGAATAAGTGTACTGTATTGAGCATCCGTTGGCTGTTGCAATAGCTTTCACAGCCTCAAGGCTCGGCAGCTTGATAATTTTTTTTCGTTTCATCGTATAATCTGTTTTTTTTAATTAAGTTTGCAGCCTAAACTTCTTACTTTAATAATAAGGCTAATGTTTGCTTTAAGTTTCTGGGTGCAAAGATAAAGCAACGCTTTAATATAAACAATAGCAAATTTAAGATTTAACGTATTTTAACTATTTTAAGTATGTCAACCGTAAAAGATAGATTGATTTCCTTTCTCCAAAGTGAGGGTATAAGTAAAGCGGATTTCTGTAGAACAATCGGTGTTTCTGCAGCGTATATAACTTCTATGCGTAGGTCGATTGCACCTGACAAATTAAAAAGCATTGCTTTAGAATATCCGCAGCTTTCACAACAATGGCTTCTGACAGGCGAAGGTGAGATGCTGAAGGGCAAAGAGACCACGGTAAGTGTAGAAAACGTGGAGAATGGCATACCTTACTATGATGAAATGCCGGTACTCGGAGGTAGCGAACTTTCCTTTGCGGAATGTCAGGTTGTCCCGTCGGGGACAATCAACGTGCCGCGCATAAATGGCATCGCGGCGTTTCCCGTCATGGGCTTTTCCATGAAGCCGCTCATCAACCCAGGGGACGTTGTCGTGGTAGATACCTTGAGCAACTGGGACCGCATAGACCCGGAACGTGTATATCTCCTCTTCCTGCGCGACGGGGAACGCATGATAAAACACATACAACCCACTACAGCTGCAGACGACTACCTTGTGTGCTTCTCCGAGAACGAAGCATACAAACCCTTTAACGTCCTCAAGGCTGACATCGTTGGGATATATAAAGTAACATTCACGCTACGCGCGTGGTAGCCAGACATTAAAACAATGAATAGACCTGTTCTTATTGTTTCGGGACTTTTTGTCTTTGTCGTGATTCTTGTCTCTATAGGGCTTTATGTAGATTATGTTTCAAGCAACAAGGCTAATGATGCTCTGCTAAAAAAATGCCATGAAGCCTATGTAAAAGACTCTATCGAGCATTCCGCTGAATATATTGACAGTGTGAGACGTGCTGAGGAAAGATACCGGAAATGGAAAGAAGAGTGGGAACGATGTGAAAGAATACATAAGGCCAATGATATTGTAGGCGTTTATTATTCGGGCGAAGATGAATATCACAATCACTTCCATGATTATTTTCAAAAGGCGGATATTGGAAGCCTTGAGTTTGTTACCGAGAATATGGTTGAAAGTAAGGGCTTGAGCCTGTGTCGTGATTGTGATATGTATAAAAATATTGAAGATATAGAAATTACGGATTTATATACAAAAGAAGAAATTATAGAAAAATATAATATATCAAAAGATGATGTTGAATAAAAAATAAAACCACTATGAAAAAACTGTTCCTTACAACATTTATGCTCACACTGGCGTCAGGATACACCGGTGCCATCACCCAGCCAGCAGAAACCACTGCCACGATGGTCTATATCTGCACAGGCAAAAGCAGCAAACGCTATCACAAAACCGACGAGTGCAGAGGACTTGATAACTGCAGCGGCGACATCAAACTCATCACCATAGAGAAAGCAAAACAAATGGGCAGGACGCCGTGCCGTGTATGCTACAAAGAGCAACACTTTATTTAATTTAGGTACACGCGCACGCTCGCGCAATACACACATATAAAATTACAAAAAAGTTACAAATTATTACACGAAGTAGCCACTTGCCTTATATTAAGGGCTGTTTGCGACATAGGAATAGACTTTCCCAAGCTGAGGGTCGCGGGTTCGAGCCCCGTTTGCCGCTCAAAGCTTTGAAAGGTGCGCAAATAGGGTAAAGTGACGAGAAATAAACGGATGTTGCTTGCCCTATTTTTTATTGAAGGAGGGAGCTCATTTCCGATGCGAGGTGGTTTTTCGCGGTTATTCGGTGCTTTTTATGTGTGATTTGTTACAAATTTGTTACTTAAACTTTAGATTATGAAGATGTCTTTGAACGTGGTCTGCGATGGCTACAAGAAGAGGAGCGGGGAACATGCGGTGTATATCTTTATAAGACGTGCAGGTAAACAACTACGCATCAACACTGGTTTGTTGAGTTCAGAAAAGTTCTCAGGTCGTGAGTTTCCGCGTAACGATAAAAACGCAAAGGCGAAGACAAGCAGGCTTGGTGGGATAATTCTTGCGTTGGAGAGGTATGAGCTTGAACATACCGATTGCAGCAATGAGGAATTAAAGAATTTTGCTCAATCAATGGTATTGGGGGTAGAGCCGAGAACAATGGCACTCGCTGAATATATAGCGGAGTTTGCGTCGTTGAAAGGCAACTCAGGGACGAGAGGACTATATATGAGTACAGCAAAAAAAGTTGCTGCATACGATGCCGCTGCAGAGCTCTCATTGGTCAATGCTGACTGGCTGACGAAGTTCTACAACCACCTGCGCGAGACGATGAGTATCAACGGCGCGGCGATACATCTGAGAAATATCCGCGCTGTCTTCAACTGGGCAATAGATAATGAGCTGACGGAAAAATATCCTTTCCGTCGTTTCAAAATTCAGCAGGAGCGTACTCGCAAGCGCAGCCTTACCCCTGAGCAGCTCATTGCTCTGCGCGACTATCCCGTGGAGGAATGGCAGAGGGAATATCGGGATATGTTCATGCTTTCGTTCTACCTTATCGGAATGAATATCGGCGATATGCTCATGCTAAAAAAACTTACTGACGGGAGGTGTGTGTATCATCGCCGAAAGACCGGCAGGCTCTATGACATTGAGGTGCAGCCGGAGGCGAAGGAGATAATAGACCGCTATCGCGGCAAAGGGCAGCTGCTCTCTCCATTGGACAGATACAAGGATTACCACGACTATATGCACCACATGAACGATGCTCTGAAAAAGATAGGGGAGAGTAGGGTGGTTCCTGACAGGCTGGGGAAGAGGCGCAAGGTGGAGTATGAGCCTTTGTTTCCGGATATTTCTTCTTATTGGGCGCGTCATACCTGGGCTACGATAGCTGCGCGGCTTGACATTCCGAAGGAAACGATTGGCAAAGCTTTGGGGCACTCGGATTTTGAGAGTTCCACGACGGACATATACATTGACTTTGATATGCGCAAGGTGGATGAGGCTAACAGGAAGGTGTTGGATTTTCTAAAAAAACAGGCAGCAGATAATTCTACCGCCTAATTTCTTTTCCACACTCAGGGCACACAAGTCCTCTCGCGCCCCTATACATCTGCCTGCCAACCTCGCCTTGCAGGTAAGCTGCAGGCTCGCCTTTGCTGTTCACGCCGTAATAGGTGCATATATGCTCCACAAGGTGTTTCATCTCATGGAGGACGCTGTCAAACAACTCTGCTCCATTGCTCGCATTGCCGATGCACATCAGGCTCATGCGCTTGTCGTAGTTCGTATAAGTAAAGCCGCTGTTCACTGTGCTTATCACGCGCAGGGCTTGCTCTATCTTCATCGGCTTTGCTCCTAACTCGGAAAGCAGACTGCCTATTTCCTCTAAGTCCTCGCGTCCTATGTCGTAGCATACCACTACGCCCCAGGCATCTTCCCCGATGCTGAAATAATGCTGTGTCATACCACTTCCTCCCAGGGGATAGCGATACCCTTCCTGCACATATCGGCATACCACCTGTTGAATGGCAAGCCCTCATAGCCGTCAGGGTCGTCGATGTAATCCTTGATGAACAACGCAAGGTGCGCTGCGTCTGCTATACTCCTTCCGAGGTAGTCTGCCTTTGCCATGTTTGCAACGAAGACAGCATCGTGCAACTGAGCATCTTCAAGTTCTATGCCCTGAGCTTTAAGCAGCTCGTCCACATCTTCCTTCTCATAAGGGGTAATGCCCACTTTCTTGCCGCTGGCATCTTTCTTCTTCATCTTATCCACGGCAAACTCGCAGAGCTTCTTGTTGAAGTGCGCCCCGTTGTACCTGAGATAGTTTACCATTGCCGCTGGCTTATAGTCGTATTGTGTCAAATCCATTTCTCTCTTTTCGTTTAAGTTAAAAAGCATACAGGCAGGAACAAGCCCTACGACCGCCCCTGCCTGCCTTTCGATTAGTAGCGGTAACGTCCGCCACGGCGCATACTCATGCTGCCATCTTCCATATCGTAGTCATCACGATAGCCCATAGAGCCACCACTCCCACCACGATAAGACATTCCACGGCGATAACCGCTGCTACCGCCACGGCGTTCACCCATTTCCGAGTTGCTCTCCATTTCCTCACAGACCTCCATAAGGGCTTTCTTTGCCTTGTAGAGTTTATCCATGACTTCATCGTAGCCACTCTCGTCACGAAATTCTAAAACATATCCCATAATGTTCGTGTTTTATTTCGCAGCCTTGGAAAGGAGTTTCTCTATACCTGCAAGGCTCTTGCCGATGCGTTCCTCGAAATCGTCAAAGCGGTCGCTGAGGTCGCGTATCGCCGCATCGCGCTTCTTCTCTTCCTTGTATCGGGGATTGAGCTCTTCCAACATATCTTCCACGCTGCTAACCACGCTCTTGTGGTAGTCCACACTGTCAAGAACCTGTTGGCTCTGCGTGCGCATAGTCTCCACTTCTTGCAACATCGCCTCGCGGTTGTCGCTCACAATAGCGTTGCCGTAGTCATATACGGAAGCTGCGACGGGAAGTTTCTCAAACTTGTAGGTTTGTTCGCCCACCTTTACCTCGGTGACGTCCACCACCATCTCAGGCTGTATTCCGTACTGACCTATCTGCGGAGTCTTGTACTTCGGCACTTGCTTGCCTTCCTCCACCACCTGACCTACCTTCAAGGTTGGTGGTGTCTCGGACTTCTCCAAGATGTATATCGTATTTCCTTTCCTTAGCTGTGAAAACATGGTTTACTGATTTTGATTGTTTAACACTCGTTTCCTTTCACGCTGCTGGAGCAGTAGCGTCAGTTGCAGGAGTCGTTGCACCGCTCAGACGATTTGCCCAATAGCTTGCAATGAAGTCGGCTGCTGCATTGGCATACAGCGTCGGAACAGCCGTGTACTGATTGTTGGGCAGCGTTATCGTAGGCGGCTGGCAACGCTTGATAGCATCTACCTCGCTGCGTATGCCTGCGAGCTGACCGGCAAGAGGATTGACGGCATTTGCTATCATTCCTGCTATCACGTTGTTCTGGTTAGCCTGCGAAATCTCGCCTGCGAGTTTAGTGTTCTCCGCGCGTGCGGCATCGAGCTTGTCTTGCAAGGCTTGCGTCTGCATAGCATCAAGCTTCCCGATGATAGCGCGTGTGTTTGCATCAGCACCATCCTTCAGGGTGTAGGTCTGCTGACATACAGCCAGTCTGTCCTCTGCACTCTTGGCAGCAATGTTACCGTTCACTTCCGCAAAGCCCTTGTCAATGCCTGCGCCGAGATTGGCGAGACCGAGGCGATTCTCGCAGCAACACTGAGCAAACTGACTTGCGAGAGCAGCGTTTCCGCCCTGGATAGCATTGATAACCTGCATGGCGTTCATGCCCTGGTTTGCGGCAATAGTGTTCAGCGAAGAAGCGATAGCCTGTACGCTGGTGTTCACGAGGTTGAAGTCCTGACCGAGCATCGTGCTGAGTGTCTGTATGGCATCTTGGCTGCGCTGTCCGCTGGAAGTGATAGCCTGCATCAGCAGGTCGCGTCCATTGTCATTGTTGATTTGGTTAGCAAGGAAGCCAGCGCCGTTGCCGCCGCCGAAACCTCCGAAGCCATTGCCGAAGAAACCTCCGTTGCCGAAGAGCAAGCCAAGGAAGAAACCGAGAATACCTCCGCCCCATCCGTTGCCGCCGAATAGACCGCCGCCGTTGCCGTTCAGAAAGGGAAGCCAAGCAGGCACACTGCCGCCACTGTTCCCGTCATTAAGTGAAAATACCTTAGTATCTGACATTTCTCTTGTCTTTAATAAGTTGATAAATCCGTTAATTCGTCCCTGCGCAAAGACAAGGCAAAATTACCCTGCGGAAATATCGCCTAAAAGAAAAATGCCGAAAGCCGACTATCACATTTAGATAGTCTTGCGAAAGCGTCTTAATATACGATAAACACTCGCTTCGCTGATATTATACTTTTCCGCGAGGACTGCCACAGCATAGGAAACCTTGCTGTCTGCTGCGAGCCTTTCATATTCCTTAAAAAGCTCTATGTACTTGTAGTCCTCAGTCTTGATGTCACACTTTGAGAGTATTTCCAATACTCCACTGCTAATTTTTACAAAATCTCCTACCTTCATGGTGCTTTGTTTGATTTATTTTTTAACTTTGCACCCAGTACCACTACAAAACATAATACCACAGCCAGAGCGAAACTGGGAATTTTTCCCCTGCCTTGCTCCGACTGTGGATTATATTAAGTTGGTGGTACTTCTTAATAAAGGTAGGGGACTTTTTATGCCTCTACCTTTTTGAGCTCAGAACGGAGTCTGAGTCTTTCTAACACGTCCGCACCTTCCGTTTAAGTGCGTGCGTATGTCTTCCTCTAAGCCTTCTGCCTTAACTGCCCATTTTGCGGACGCCTCTGGATTTGTTATACCAAGCCAATCTTCCATCACACGTGCTACCATCAGCTCGTGCATCAGGCGCTCAAGCAATATCAGCGTTGTCTGCGAGAAATCATCCGGTACGAGTAAATCCACGGCATACGCCTTAGCTTCGCGGAAACGGTCGTCAATGAAGCTTTCGTCTTCTACTGGTATCTTACTGTACGGATAGCAAAGTTCCACTATCTTTGCAAATGTCAGGTCAAAGATACGTGTCACCCTGTCAACATTACCATCCTCGCCGATGTCTGCCACCTGGTGTCTGGAATGCTCGTCTTCAACCCGCATGACATCGCTCTCTATGAAACCGAGGTTTTTGCAGTCATAGAGCAGTTCCTGGCGTTTCAGGACAATGGTCGCTATTTTAGTCCTTGGCAAAATCATGAGAAGGTCTGCGTGCGCTGAGGACGTACGCGCTTGTTGATAGTTTCGCGTATCAGGGCGATGCAGGACTGGGCCAAAGTCACATAGTCTGCGGCGTCCGCCTTGTTGGTAATAAGAAACCAGTCTGCCATCGCGATATTTACAAGATATTGATGTACCTCGTGTGCAATGGTCGGTGTCACGCTTTCGTTGAAGTTGGATGGCACGCTCAGGTGCAGTACAATCGGTTTGTTACCTTCTGGCTCGCTGAAGATAACATTATTGAAGAAGTGTTTCCCGGGAACACCTTCACTATTTGCCTCTAATTGTGCGCCGCTGCCATCGTTAGGCACGTTAGCATAAGGGCGAAAAGCGCGTTGTGGGGGGAGCAAATCTTTCATTATTTTCTCTCCGTATTCAGGGTTGTATTCTGCCAATTTAGGCAGGAGCCCGTGCATAGCATTGGTGATAGAGCGCCGTATCTGGTTATCGTCCTCCTCGTCGTCGCCAGCTTGCATGTTTGCCTTTTCTTCGTCGTTCTGACCGTTGTAACGGCTGCGACCAGTCAGAAATGCCTTATTCTTGACGTCGTACAGAACCTCGCTGGGATAGATGTCCACGTAAATGTTTTTTGCCATATTGATTTAGTTAAATGTTCTTGTCCTTGTAGGTTTCTTTTTGAAGTATATCTTGCGCTTTACGTCCGCAAGCATAGATTCTGCATCTTCAATGGCTCCTGCAGATTCTGCTTTGTTTGCATACTTAAACCAGCGTCCCGTGATATACAGAATAAAGAAATTCTGCAGTGAAGAATTGATACTTGGACTCAGGTTCGAGTCAAAGGCTGATGGCATGTTAAGGGTCACCTGATAGTCATCTGTTTCTACGCTGCTTCCGATAAAAGGCTTCAGTATGTCTGTAACTATGTTGCAGGCTTCCTCCCAGAACACCCCAAGGTCTTTCAATTCTCCTTGTGTCGCGGCAATACGCTCGTATGCGTCTTTGTCGCCAACCATCTTGAAGCCAGTGTAACCTGTAGCTTTTTCAACCTCCTTCAAGACATTATCCTTATCTATAATAACTTGTAATGGAATTGTCATGATGCAAAATTAAAGTGCAACTATGCTGCTTGTTCCTTTTCTTTTCATTTGCGTACCTTAGATGCAACGTATAGACTTATTGATAGCAATGCGATAATACCTACCCATTCCAGCGCACTCTCCCACCACTTCTTCTCACGCGGCACTTCCTTGACTTCCACGACGGGATAAGGCTTTGGAACTCGAACACTATCCACTTTGCTTACATAGATTGTGTCGTGCCGCCAGCGGTCTATGTACTTGGTGTGCCACTTCTCGCTTTCTATGCGCACCGTGTCGCCCTTGACGAACTCCTTATAAGCAATGCTGTCGTGCAGGTAGATGCTATCCCTCTGCACAAGTGTCTGCCGCAGGGTGTCGGTGTGGTACACTACCTTCTCCTGCGTGACATACTCCACCCTCTTGCATGAGCATAGAAAGAGCGCAAAAAGAACGCATAGAAGTATGAGATAAGCCCACCATACCCAGTCGTGGCGGTGGGGCTGTGGGTAGTGGTTATTCTTCTTCATTGTCTTGGGGTAGTTCGTCAACGGGGACTTCCTCGAAGTCTTCGGCAGTCTCGCCTGCCAGTAGAGTCGTGCGAGTGAAATACATCCCGTCGCCATGTCTGCTTATCCTGTGTGTGTCGGGCATATCCGTGTATGCCTCATTGTTATTGATTTTTATCATACCGCGAATGCTATTTGCTTGTTAGTTGCTGTTGCTGCGAGTTCCTGCCACTGCTCCGATGTGCCGCCGACATCTTCGGGGGGCGTCGCCGTGCCAGTCAGATAGGAATAGGTTTCAGGGGCTACCTTGATTGTGATTGCCGTGGTATTGGTAGCCTGCGCCACCATATATGCCATGCTGTCGTAACTCATCTTGGGTGCCGTCACGGTGATATTCTTGTTCACCCTGCCTATCGTGACATTCTTCAACATCGGGCAGTTACGGAATAACTCTGCGCCTGCTACTACGGCGACGCAATCTATCTTGCCTATGATAGTATGCAATACGGCTGCATTGACCAGTAGCGGAGTGCCCGACGATAGTGCAATCACGAAGGAGCCGGTAGGATTGAGGCACAAGACCTCCAGCAGAGTTTGGTTTTCTCCGTAGCGCACCGTTGACTGGAAATTGACGCGCATCGTTGGGAAGGTGGTGCGGACACGCATATCTACCCCCCCCCCAAAAATAGCCTTGTTAAGAAACCTCTCTGCCTGATAAGGGGGCTCGCCGACCTTGTATATCTTCCACATATCATCTTCCGTCAGGTCGCTTATGCCGTTCATCTCATAGAATCCTGTCTCGGCATTGTAGCGGAGTTTGTTGGGATCGGTGTCTGCACGGAAATCGGCATCTATGTATATCTGCCTTCTTGCCGCTGCAAAGATTTCATCCAGACTATCCACCTTTTCCTTGTCTTTGTTGGTGTAGTCGTTTTTAGAAAGCCCATAGCCTTCCTTTACATTTACCTTGCCGTCAAAGGCTGCCGCAAGGCTCTCCGTAGAAAGCGGCACGCCACCTTCAAGCCTCACTTCTATCGTGTTGGGAGTATCGGCAGAATTGACATTCCAGTATATCCTGTCAGATTCTTGGGAGACAGTGACCACTATCCCCCCCGTTTCATAGAAGTAGATATGTTTCCACCCATTGACATACTCACCGAGTTCATGCCATTCCCCACCTGGAAGCCTTACTCCAAGCGGCTCGGCACCATGCAAGATTGCATAGTTAAATATGTTATCACTGTTAGGGGAGAAGTGAGTACCATCTTCCATACCTGGACTATAATTACCATCTGCCGACATGGACATTGCATCGTCAGTGAGTGGTACCTTCGGCCTATTTGCGACATAAGCGGGCGACTGGCTGTTTTTTTCATCCCAGTCTGCCTGCTGCTGCGCAGGCGGTGTCGGAAGTTTCACGCTTGCCTTGCCGCCGCCTACGGTTACAAAGGAAAGGGTGTTGCCTTCAACAGAAGGGGTTGTCAATGCAGGGGATACTGCTGCTTCGATACCGTCGAGTCTATCTGGAATTTCGGCCCGTTCAACATAGAGTGTCTCTCCCTGGTCGGGAATGTCAATTTGAAGTATAACGCCATCGTCTGCAATCGACTGAAACACAACCTCTGTCTCCTGTACCAGAAAAGGTGTAAGAATGTATCCACCGCCATCTGCGTCAACGGCATAGACCTCGCCACCTGCTGCATGAAAAGCAAATATCTCCGCTGCTGTCTTGTCGACTGTGGCAGGGTAGATGTGTTCGTTCTCAGGGTCGGGGTGTTCCCAATCGACAGAATAAACCACGCGCATAGCCTTCGATACATCTATCGCTGCCTGCACCTTGCTCTCCAGTTCTGCGTCAAGCTCCGACTTCGTGGGCAGCGCACCGAGCTTCGCCTTTTCCGTGCTGGAGTAATTCTCTTCGCTCAGCCCCTTGCCGCTCTCCTTGTCAACCTTGCCGGCAAGAGCCGTGTTGACCTCATTCTTAGTATAGGTGGAAGATTTGTCCGCTTTCTCGTTGAGTCGTGAAGATAATTCATCACGTAAATCATCACGCACGGCATCGGTAGCACCTTGCACAAGCTGGTCGGTCTGCAACTTGGTATATACTTGGCTCTTGTCCGCTTTCCCCGACAGGTCGGGCGCAAAGACATGAACGCGCTCCGAGAACCAGCTTGGGTTGTTGCTGTCGCTCTTTACCATGATAAAGGTATCCATGGGATACGTCACGCCGTTATATGTGAACGGGAACGGAACGTTGAATACAGCCCCTTTCTTGGCAGTGTATAGTGCGCTGCGTTCCGTGCTTTCAAAAAAGTCAAGGTTTCCGCAGTAGTGCATCACTGTTCCCAGGGCGGCAATTTTCGTGTCGGTTTCGCCATTAACCAACGTGCGCAGCTGCGTGAGCATGCTGTTGACTGCCTGTTTCGTATAGGTGTCGCTCTTGTCAGCCTTCTTGCTGAGGTCTGGCTTGTTCTTGATGAAGTCGGGGCGTGTCTCGTCCTCTATGGTCCAGTCTGCCTGCATTATTCTGTCGCCCACTCCGAGAACCTCAACGTGGAGTTCCATGTCTATCACGGGTGTTCCGTCTTCGTATTGAGTCTCGTTGCCTTCCTCTACCTTGCTATAAACAATCTCAATACTACAACGCTTCACTGCACGCCAGGCATCGCCCGACAATTCCCGATGCCCCGTCATCTCAACATCATATTCACCCATGCGCAAGCCGTTGACACGACATATCACACCATCCTCCGTGACAGCCTTAATTTCTGCTGCATTACGGCGAGGGCCACGTAAACCGATAAGCCCTATCAGTGTCACTGCATCGACAACGTAATCGGCATCGTCGCCCTGTAGGTTCATTTCCCTGGCATCGCCGCTCGTGGTCGTATCTACAAGCCTGAGCCGCAAATAAAAATCATTTCCGAAAGGTATTGTCTTCATCATATTTTTAATTTTTATCTCCATTTCCCATAAGCCTTGCTCAGCCTGCCGGCATAGTATGCCACCTGACCACTGCCGTTATACCGCCTTGCAAAGTCGCTCCATGACTTCTTCTGCAAGTAAGGAACAAGACCACTGTTCACGATGAAACGCAAGCCAAGAACCAACTGCCATGCCTCATTGCGCTGCATCTTACTATAGAAATCCTCCGCAGAAGAACAGCCACACAACTTATAGTTCCTGCCGAGTATCTGGAACAAACCGAAACTTGTCGCCTTGATAGCGCAAGTCCTGTCTATCTCGGCTGCAAGCTTAAACCTGCCCCACTCGCCAGCACCACCAACATAGTATGCTTTCGTCCACTTGGGATAGACTATCTTCGGGTACTTCCTCGCAAGCGTGGCGACATCTTTCTTCGCTGCTTTCAGCTCGGCATAGAACACGTGTCCCTCGAACAAGATACTCGCCTTGCCCATAGCGCAGAAACCACTGCCGGCACTCTCTACCTCAACCACGGCTCGCAGTGCAGCCTCCTCTATGCCAAGAGCAGAGGCTAAGTAGGCATACTCATCTGCACTCACTCTTCCGTCTCTCACGCAGGCATCGCACGCCAGCGCAAACCAAGTCTTACTGCCGACAATACCATCGACGTCAAGACCTTCCTGCCTCTGATATGCCTTTACCGCAGCCTCCGTTGCAGCGTCAAAATCATCGCCGCTCGGCAACGACAACCACTCGCGCAGCAACCTCACGTCTGCGCACTTATGTCCTTTCTTTATCGTCTGCATGGTTCTATAATTATTTGCTTAGCCTTAAAAAGTTTTGGCGGCGACAAGGAAACCAATCCAACCTTAAACAATTATGAAAAAACCTTGCCCAAAACTTATGAAAAAACCTTGCCGCCGCCCTATATCACTTCTTTTCTTCTTCCTCCAAGGAATTATCCAACGCCTCGCCCCAGTAGGGACTCTTCAACTTCACAAGACTTATCAGCAGCTTGCGGAAAGAGAACTTAATGCCACGGATAGCAAACCAGTGCTTTACCACACTGACAAATTCAAGGACACATCCCAGAAGGATGCCAATAGCAGCTCCTACCTGTGCGTTAGGTACACACCCAGTTGGAACACCTATTGCGTGAGCCAAAAACGCGCCAGCAACTATATAAGTCAAATAGTCTATGAACTTATTGCACGTTCTGCGCCCTGCTCGGCTGAAACGCCATTCAACTCCACTTTTCATGCTTTCGCGGCTGCCCCACCAAAAATCCATAATCACTAACATAACCAATGCGCCCAATAGCCATCTTAAATCAAACACGTAGCCTGCAAGTTCCGCATTAAACAAACCCACAGTTGTTACCTTACCTACACTTCTCATATTTCGTCTATCCTCTTAGCGCCTCGTAGGCTTTGTTAACAGCATCCATGTCCGCTCCCTGCTGAGCTTGTTCCATTACCTCTGTAGGTATGCCCTCTGGCTGCTGCCCTTGTGCCATCTGCTGTTTCTGCGATTCCAGGCTTTGCAGCAAATTATCAGCAAAGGGAAAATCTCCATTCTCTAACATCATCTCTAAACTTATAGCACCTGCCTGCCACATCTGCAGCAACAGCTGATTTTGTATCTGACGGTATGCTGGTGTAGCACTACTTTCTTCAATGCTAATATCAGTTTCTATATCACGCATCTTGGCAGGGTCATACTCCACAAAAGAAGACCTCCGACCAGCAATCTTGAAAACTCTCTTCTCGTCATAGAATTGTTGTATATTCTTGACATCTTTGTATGCGGAGTCTTTGACAAAACTGCTGAAACTGTCCAACAAATCTAAAAGCGACATTGTGGCATTTTGCGTCTGCTGGGCATATAGAGCACCACTCGTGCTGCTATAACCAGGTTTGCCTTGCAGTGCGCCATGTACTCCGCTAATGTCTTCAAAAAATTTCAACTGCAAGTTAAGCAGTTCACTGATGCCGATGTTCGTAGAGTTCACTGCTATCTGCTGTGGCATAGGGACACCGTTCTTTGTCTTGATGGCGATGACACCGTTAAATCGGCTCCACTCGTCGGCAATCTCGTTGAGGTCCATGTCGCCGATGGACTCCTGAGGAACGATTAGCACACCCTTGCCGCTGGCCCTCATAATCCAGTCGTACAAAGTGATGAGCCTATTGGTATATCTCTGCTGGTCTATCACATCTGCCACGAAAGAATGTATCTCACCGTCAATAAATGGATATGCCTTGAATACATACGGACTTGTCCTATGTGCGTATGGTGTCTCGCCCTCACGAAGAATGTCGCCAAAAGGACTAAGATAATAGTAATACCAATAGTCATCCATGAACCAGACTGCTTCTATCAAAGGTATATCGTCGGCATCCATGCCTGCTTCCACACCTCGGTTCAAACGGTCTTCATTGACCTGCCTTACCATCACATCATAGTCACTGACATCTATCTTGTAGTATTCGCCGCTGTTGTAATCATGGCAGCGGTATCTGGGCTTGCTCTCCTTGCGCCATACTTCTATCACCCTGCAGCGCCCTTCGTCCGTGGGAATGAAAAAGTCCCAAGCCACCTGACGACTGTATCCAAACATACTAAACTGAGTGCCAGAAAAATATCTACGCTCGTGTGCATGACTGTAGATTTCGCTCAGACGCTTATAGTCGGCAGGGCTCTCGGCAAACTCCCTGCACAACGTGCCGAAGTCTATGTCGTGAATCTCACCTACCATGCTGACATCCCAACCGCGAAAATCACGCATATTGCTGTCGATGAAGAAATTATTGGGCTGGATGTAGTCAGTCCAGCAATCCATCTGGTCATTACGCCAGCCGTAAGTCTTCTTGTGTACCACAAGGCCGCTGATGAGAAATTCCTCCATCGTCCTCGCATAAATCTCATTCATGCGGTTAAGCTGCATATTGCACTGCAGCACTACGCTCATCGTCTCACCGGCCTGCTGCTCATCGCGGTCACGCGCTATACATATCGGCTCCTTGCTCTGACTGCGATATACGCCGAGCACATTTCTGACGAGCCTGCGGATAAGATTGTTCTTCAGGGGTACATTACCTTGTTTCTTAATATACTCCTCCTCGGACATGGTGACCCCTTCTACCGTAACCAGGTCCTTCCATTGGTCGCCGTATGTATATCGCTTGTTGCGCTCGCGCTCCCTGCGAAAAGCATCCATGTTGCTCCAGCAACGCTGCGCCTCCATAAGAATGTCTATGGCCTTGCTGTCGCGTTTCATACACAACACGCTATCCATCTCGCGGACTGACGATACGCGGCTTTTGCGATATAACTTATTGTTTGCCTTCATCTATTCTCCTCCTGTTTCATCGGCGCCAGTCATCTCCTTGTATTCTGAAGCAAGGATGTCTGCACGCTCCTTGTCTCCCAGCGTTGCTGCAACGAGATAGGCACAATAATAAATCACCGGACGATAAAACCTATTGCACAGCCATATTCCCTCAGTGTCGGGGTCGCCTTCCTCTTTTTCTTCTATACGGGGATATGGGATATACAGTGCCTCCTTTACATAACTGTCGTTGCCAGTGGTGTAAAGTTCCAGCACGCGGATAATTTCCCGCTCGTCGTCGTTATAGATGCCTGTTACAGCAACTACAGGTTTGTCGGGGTTGCCATGGACTCCATAGCAAGGGGACTGCTGCATGGCATATCTCTTGTCATGCACCGTTATAGCCTCCGTGACAGGGCGAGCCCAGTCGCTCATCCTGAAACGTATCAGACGCAGAAAATCATCGGGCAAAGGAATGGTCGCGCCTTTCCCTAAGCCGACAATGTGAGATATTTGCTCATTCTCGAATTCCTTCCCTTCATCGGCATCGAGCATAGACAGTGGTGCATTGAGCTCTACAAGACGCGCGGCATCCTCTATCTTGCTGCGAATGATTGCATCAAGCGACAGGGTGTCAACATCTTCTAATGGTGACATCCCCCCCGGAAGGCGCGCCCCATTGATGTTCTCATCAAGGGCAACACGAACATCTTCCACCACCTTTTTTACACTATAGTGAAGCATGCCTCGCTTTGCCTTGTCTTTATTTTACCTGCCAGTCAAACACCACTCCATGCTTCGCGGCTGCAGTGTTAATCTGAGCGCGTGTACGCATATCAGACTTCAACACACCAAAATGCTCCACAAGGTAGTCTTTAGCTTCATCGTTGCAGCTCACGCTGACTACAATCTTGTCCGTCGCGTCAGCATCACCGAGGGCGTCCTCGCTCTCTGAGGACACCTGCTCTGCCTTAGAAACATCTGTGCTGTCCTTAACTTCGCGAAGCAAGAAAATCTTGCCCTGCCTGAAATAGTCACTCTTCTCAATGATTGCCTGCACAACAGGGTTCTTCGTGGTAAACTCCGCGGGAGTCACACCGTAGCCTGTTATCGCACCGTCGGTAAAATCAACGTGCATCGCACCATTGCCGACGGGAATACGGGCGTGCCATTCCATCAATCCGTCAACGCCGTATGTCTTTATCGTGTTTGCCATAAATTTTGTCTTAATAAAAAGGGGGGAGGGAGGCCGCAGCTTCCCTCCCCGCTCATGTTAATTTTTCAACCTGTCACTGAAATCAGTTGGCATAGTATTCACCGACAAACGGAGACCATGTGACGGTGTTGCCGTTTACACTTGCCTGCCATGTCTGGCCTGACATCGCGTTTGCGTTGATGCCGGGGCAGTCATTCATCAGGTAGTAAACTGCCTTGTCAACAAGGTCGTTGCCAGTGGGTGCTGTGTTGCCCTCCCACATGATAAGGCGTACAGCTCCTGCATTGGTAGCGCTGCCTTCACCGTCAATCCAGATGTGGCAGCTGCCTTTCAGTGCAAGTGCATCCCATTTCAGCAGACCGCTGCGGGTTGCCTCGTGACCTTCCACGCGCTCCTCAAAGGAGTGTTCCTCGCTGCGCACGTAGTGAACCAAACGATTCTCACCGAGAAGGGCTCCGCTGTTGCTCCAGCCGAGACGGTCCAGAGTAGGCTCGCGCTTTATCTGGATGTCACCGAATACCGTGTGGAAATTCGTTACAGTCCAGCCTACTGGAGTCGTCTTCGTGGTAATCTGGATTTCAGGGTGATTGCTGTAGTCGATACACTGCACCTTCTCAAGCAGGTTCTTGCCGGCAAGGAGAATAGCAGTCTTGGGGACATCTTCACCAGTGAAGAACATCTTCGCCAAAGCGATAATCTTCTCTACTGTCCAGGGACCGGTGTGCTGAAGCTCACGCTTGAACTGCCAACGCACACCCTCGGAGAAGTACACGTCCTGCATGCCGAGTTCAGTATCTACCTTGAACTTACCCTTGCGACCTGCCCACAGCGAGCGGTTGCAGCGTACCTTGAAGTTGGCAATAGCCTGCTCGGCGATGATTGCCTTGCTGAAAGGAATACGCTTCTTCTGACTGTCGAAGTAGTCGCTTACAATCTGATTCATGCCGCGCTTCTGGAGATACACCAGCGAAGGCTGCGGAATAATCATGTCGGGCTTGACTTCCTTCTGGGTTTCGTAGAGAGCGTTTGCCAGAAGTACAATGGTCGAGTTGGCGGGAATGGAGGGTATCTTGCACACCTCGTCCGTGGCGCGAGTCTTCGGACCGTTCACGGCACGCACAATGGGCATTCCGGATGCATCGCGGCCTGTAACGAACAGCATAAGGTCCTTGCCGGGAGTCTCAGTTTGTCCGTCCTCGGTATAGCCGTTCACTCCCTTCACGAGGAGAGTGCCGTACTCTACGGGGATGCGTTTGTCTTTGTTTGCCAACGGAAGGGCTACGGCATCATCGTCGCCGCCGCCGCACGCCTGATTTGTCTTCACACTTGCGCGAGGCTCGTCTATCTGGTAGTGTTCTACCTCGGGACTGTCAACGCGGACGTGTTTCGCACTCAGCATCAGGTTCATCAGCGGTGTGTCGTCGCTGTTGAAGCGAAACAACTGCTCGTCGATGTCCGATGCGAATAAATTACCTGCACCGATGCCGCCAGTGGCTTCTGCTCCTTGGCTGACAGTGGTGGCGCTGCCAGGAAGCTGACTCTCCAATCCTACGCTTCCCTGTGACAGGTCGGGCGAGCCTCCCATAGTCTGTACGGTCTCGCCTGAAATAGTTGTGTTTTTTGTCTCTGCCATAAACTTACAATAATATTGGGGTTTACATTTGCCTTTTTAGCGAGCACTTGCCGCTATATCAAAGATGCTCGTGCCCTTCTTCTGCTGCGGGGTGAGATTGTTGCTGCCGGCAATGTTAGCAGTACCATCGGTCTTTGGCTTGCGGAGCTTCTCCTCGATGCGGGCATTACGACCACGCACTTCTGCCTCAGCTGCAGCCTCCGTTACATCGCTGTCGTGGTTCATCGCTTTCATTGCCATCTCCAGACTTTCACGGCTGAACTTTCCGACAATGCCGTCGCGGATGATACCGAGGAGAAAATCAAGCGCTGCGTTCATCTCATCCTCGCTGTAACCGCCTTCTTCCTGCATGGAGTCTACCGTGGCAAGACTTTCGGAAATGTTCCTCTCGTACTCTTCCTCCAGCTTCTTCTCGTTGGCGACGCGCTCAAGATATTCCTCGTTTGCTTTTGCAAACTCGTCCATCTTCTCTTCGTTCTCCAACAATTCCTCAAGACCTTCCTTGCCAAACCTGCGGACAAAGGCTGTCATCGGATGCTCACCATCGCGCCAAGCCATTAAGAAACTTGCACTACGAGGGTCAGCGGCCATCATGTCCGATAGCTTCTTGTCCTCCTCGTCATACTCAGCTATCTTCTTGTCGTAATCGTCATAATCATCTGATATGCGCCCGAACAATACCTCTTCATCCGAAAAATCTGCGTCGGGGTACTTTCCCTGCAAACGCTCCGTCAACGCAGCTCGCCTGCTTTTAACTTCTTTATTTTCTGCCATCTTTGATATTGTATTTTTCTACATCTGCAAAATTCCGCAATAAATTCACCGCGCTTACTATATCTTTTCACTTTTAATAATTATTTTTGCATCGTAAGTATCTGAAAATCAGTTAGTTATTAGTTATTAGTTATTAACTTTACGGGCAGGAGGATGAGGAAAAAAGGGAGTTACTTTGAACTGAAAAATGAGATGGAACGAGACCTTATAAGGGCTTACAGGGAAAAACTTGCCGAGATGTTGGGAAACAGTTCTATGGATGAGATTTTCCACGCCGTAGCTCTTTCGGGAGCATCGCGTTTCTGGGTCTCGGAGGAAAGGGCAGTAGCAGTCATATCGGCAATGAGAAAAAATGCTGCAGCCGAAAAGAACAATGAGCCGAAGCATCTTTTTACAGGGAAATACTTACAGCGGATTTCACCTACAAAGCGCAGGATGTATGCAGAAATTTATAACCGAGTAGAGGATTGGCAAAAGGATAAACCTGCTGACACACTCCAAAGAGCCATAGCAAAAATAATACAGCAACCAGCGCCAAGTTTCTACCTCACCGAAGGCTCAGTGAAAAGGATGGTATATAAGATTAAGAGGAGATGGTACGAGGAGAGAAAGAAAAAACTGAGGTATATGATGTAACGAGCATACTTGCCGAGAATAGCCGGAGATATAAAGTTGCAAATGCAAAGTTCAATCCCATCACGGGAGAGAACTCAATAGGCGATAGGCGGAAGGTCTGCATCGACGACTTCCCCATAACCGTGCAATACCTGCCTGTGGATATGATGAAAAACAGGCTGGTGCGACTTCTTGTCAAAGCTGGCTCACTTCAGGACTTCTTTAAGAAACAGTTCCCTGGACTGCAATACAACGAGCACGAAAAGGAAAAAATAGTAGAACAGTTTATCCGCATAAGGATAAAATACGACTTCCCTTTCTGGGCTGCAACGTACATCTTCATACAATCCAAGATTCCAGGCGAGGGCGAGATACGCTTCCGCCTTTCAAGACCACAAAGGCGTTTCGTCGCAAGACTGGAAGAGAAGCGACGAAAAGGAAAGCCTATACGCTTTGTCCTGCTGAAGGCGCGTCAGTGGGGCGGCTCTACTACGTCGCAGCTGTATATGGCATGGCTGCAGCTCGTGCATAAGGTGGGACTTAACTCACTTATCGTGTCGCAGACCAAGAAAACATCTTTTGCTATTAAGGAGATGTACGACCGAGCATTGCGCTCATATCCCACGAAGCTGCTGCATGATATGGGGGAAGAGTACGACGCAAAAGAACCGAAGATGGTAAATGTCGGGCTATCGGGGGACTACAAGAAAATACCCCAGCGAGACTGCACTATAACGATAGCCTCATACGAGGCACCCGATGCCATGCGTGGCATGAACTACTCCCTTGTCCATTGCTCCGAGGTGGGACTGTGGAAAGCCACTGACACCAAGACACCGGAGTCCGTAGTCCGCGCAGCCTGCTCCGGCGTTCTCAACGTACCTTACACAATGATAATATACGAAAGCACGGCGAAGGGGGCAGGAAACTTCTTCCACCGAGAGTATATCGCGGCAAAGGAGGGCAAGTCTATCTTTGAGGCTATATTCATACCGTGGTTCGAGATTGAAAACTATGCCAAGCCTTTTGCAAGTGAAAAGGAGAAGGCTGACTTCGCACAATGGCTCTACGACAACAGACACAATGAAAATGTCGCCTCCGACCGCGAGGAACCAGGCACATACCTATGGTGGCTATGGGAGATAGGAGCCACGCTTGAAAACATCAACTGGTATATCGAGGAACGTCGTGGTAAGAACGAACACGCTGTCATGGCATCGGAATATCCGTCGGACGACATCGAGGCATTTACCTTCTCAGGCAGGATGGTGTTCTCTAATGAAGACGTGGAGCAGCTGCGCCCTGCCTGCAGACCGCCGTCATGGACGGGCGAGATTTACGGAGCTGACGATACCGGGGAGAAGGCATTGCAGGGTCTGAGGCTCACGAAAGAGCAGGGGGGAAGGCTCGCCGTTTGGGAAGACGTGGAGGACGACGGAGAGGAAACTGTTTCCGACCGCTACCTTGTCGTCGTGGATGTCTGCAAGGGACACACCGCGACAGCCGACTATGCCGTGATTTGTGTATTCGACCGTATAAACATGATTGACGCTGACCGTCCTGCCGTCGTGGCGCAATGGTACGGACACATCGACATGGACCTGCTTGCATGGAAAGCGGCGCAGATTGCCGAATACTACAACCATGCCTTGCTCGTCATAGAGAGCAACACACTTGAGACCAACAATACCAAAGGAGACGCGGAATATATACTCAACCTCGTGCGTGAAGTGTACGACAACCTGTATGCACGCAAGCAGTCGGCTGAAGACATCCGGGAAGGCGCTCCACGAAAATACGGTTTCCATACTAACACACTGACAAAAAAAGTTATCATACACAACCTGCGCACTGCAATCCGCGAACACCTCTACACTGAGCGCGATGCCGCCTGCCTCGATGAATACCTCACATATATAGAGACCGACAACGGAGCATACGAGGCAATGGAGGGCTACCACGACGACAAACTCATGACACGCGCCATAGGGCTGCATATCTGCTTCCACGAAATGGAAGTACCCGTCATCAGGAAAAAGACAAGACGACGCCTGCACCACTCATCGGCAGTGTCTGCTGCCACAATGTAACGGCACAAAAAAGCTGCGGCAGGTTTCTCTCCCGTCGCAGCTTTATTTTCTCGCGTCTTTTACCTAATACGAAGTTCGCGTATGATTTCCTTACGTCTCGTGCGAAGTGCTTCCATGATAACATTATCTTCTTCATCGCTGAGTTCTCCGAGACCGTAGTTCTTTTTATCACCCTTCTTAATCTTCGTCAGTTCACGCTGCCCTTTTTCGATGGCTTCTTCGAGTTCTTCATCGCCCGACTCTTTCGCCTTCTTCTTTGCAGTCTGCAAGAGCACATCTTCAGCAACGTCAAACATCTTTCGCTTCTTCTCATATACTCTGCCATACTCAGTCTTAGGACTTCCATAGCTGTCTTGTCCGCCTATGCGTTTGGCAACCTCCTTTCCGGCAAGTTTACGCATTACATCGTCGCTGCCTTCAAAGATGTCATTCATCTGCTCATCGCTATAATTCGCCACGCGCCCTTGAAGTTCTTTTTCGGCGAGCTCACTTAACTTATCGTCGTTGCGTTTCACTAAACCAAGAACACGCTCATCGTTTAGGCGTATGATTCGTTCCTTCACTTTCTCCGAGAAACTGTAAGGACCGGAAATCTTTTTCTTCTCTTTCGTGGCTTTTTCCTCGTCGCTATACATCCATCCGAGAAGCGGAGCCTGCTTTCTTCTCTTGTAACGCGCGTAGCGTGTTGCTATATCCATGAAGTCTGCATGGGCTGCATCATCCTTGCCTATGCCGAGTTCGTCTATCAGCATTTTGTCAAGGCCCGACTGAGGGAACTGCAGTACGCGCATGGCAAACAGCTCCGCCTCCTTTGCTGTGCCCATATTGCCCTCGCAGGCATCCAGCAATGCTACAATGCCGTCGGTTGCAGTCTGAGGGTTAAAACCAAAACCTGACTGTACGGCAAGGTTTACAAGGTCTGTCATACCCGACACCGCGTCATTGTCAAAGTGTTTAAGAGTTGTCTGCAAGTCACTCATCAGGGGCATAAGGTTGAAATTGTAAGTCCCGATTTTCTCTCCGGAACGCTTCAGGTTGTAAAGGTCGCTCATCACGTTGCCGCCCGAAAGACCCTCCACACCGCCTGCCAGAGCGTGCATGGCTGCATCCTCAAGCATCGCGTCCTTCTCATCGTCGTCGTCGCCCATGAGCAGATACGGCAGGTATGGTCCCAGGTTCCAGGCAAACTGCAGTACCCAACCAAATATCACCGTATCGGCAAGGTCCTTGTAGTAGCTCTTCTTATAGAGTCGCTTTGCATAGTCCTTAGCCTCCTGTGAAACATCTTCATCCTTCACGTCATCAGTGCCATTCCACTCCCTCTGCACCTGCTTCGCCATGAAGGCAATGCTCTCATCCTTGTAGCCCTTACGCATCTTGCGCTTCAGGTTAGCCAGCGCACCATAGTATTTCCTCTGATAGCCCATGCTCGCATTGCGGAACACCGTCAGCATAGTGCTTGCTACCGTCCTGTCAAGCTGCATCGCACTCGTGTAAGCACTCGCAGAGCTCTGCTGCGTCTCGTTGTACGCTATGCTCGCATCCTCCAGAGCCTTCTTCTCAGCCGCCGCATCGCTGTAGCCAGCCTTCTTGTAGCCTTTCAGCTTTGTCTCGTAGATAGCCTTAGCACCCATAGCAACAGTCATACCGTCAACAAGGGCGTTGGGCGTCATGCCCCAGCGGGTTGCTTTCTCTACCACCTTGCTGTGCCAGATGCTCCAGTCCGAGGTGGTGTCCATCAAGCGAGTATCACCAGCCTGACGACTCTGCCAACGTTGAGCAAAACCGGGCAGGTTCTCTATCGCCCAGTTCCACGACTTCACCATGCCGACGGGGTTGCTGCTCTTCGCCAGCTCTGTGATGCTTGCATTGCTCAGGTATGCAGGATAACTCAGCAACTGCTTCAAGGCTGTGAATATACGGAAACTAATCTTCGCACCCGTCACACCCTTTGCCACGTTGGTGACAAACTTATCTGAAGAGTCGGGAGTAACACTTTGTCGGTAAGTACCTGCCACTATCCTGCAAGTGTCGCGGAAATTACTCCATATCTTCTCACCACCGCCATAGCGCAGGCTCTTCATGCCCAGCACGCGGTTCTTAAACTTCTTGTAGCTCAGCAGAGTGTTCAGGTCGCGGTTCAGCTCGGCAAAGTGTGCCCAGTGCTCCATCTCCTGCAGATGCTCCAGCACCACGTCAAAAGCATCGGCACCGGTAATGTCCAGAGCCAGACCGTTGCGCGTACGCTTCTTGATGCTGCCCGCTACGGTACCGGGCATCACGCTGTCGTTGTCCTCAGTACCGACATCCTCGGACTTGCCGCGGCTGCGAGAGTTTATCTTCAAGGGGAAATAATCCTCTATCGCAGCCATGCTCGCACCGAACATACGCTCATGCACAGCATTGTACTCCTCGCGCTTCTTCACAAGGAACTCGTCCTGTATCCAGTCGGCTATCTCTATGAAACGAGGGTCTATCTCACTCTTTATAGCCTCTACAATATCCTCAGTGATGCCCATGCCGCGCAGCTTCATCCTGCCGTCAGCCATCTTGTTCACCATGTAGATATATAGCATATTACCCTGCGTCAGCTTCATAGTCCTCTTCTTGCCGTCGTCCATGAACTCGACCTCCGTGCCGCCACCGCGATTCTTGTCCATCTCGCGTTCCAGACTGAAAAGGTCGCTCCAGCGCATCTTTCTGCCCATCACCTCGCTCACCTTCGCGTCAAGCTCCTTGTGGGCAGCACGCAGACCCGCATGCTCTCCGTCAAAAGCCTTCTGCCACTGAGGCATGAACCTGTTGAACAGGTAACCCCTGCCGTCAACGCTCTTGCCTCCGAAGTATCGCAGCATGGTGTCAAACGTAGCAAGAGGCTTCATGAAGAAACGCACAAGGTCCCAGTCGCGGAACGTCTTCTTTATCTTCCCATGCTCATTGGCAGGCATACCCTCAAGGTCGCTGTTGGCATTGTGCTGTATCTCGCGGACACGCTGTTTCTCCGCTTCTCTGAACGCCTTGGCACGCGCCGCGCTGCCGACGAGGTTGCCGCCGAACTGCTGGTTGAGCCTGCCGTATGCCTCAACACGCTCCAGCAGGTTCTCACGTATCGCTGCCTCCGTCTCGCGGACATATTCCCTGTATGCCTCCTTACTGCCAAAGCTGCTGTAGTCGCCGCCGTGAACCTTCTCCTCAGCCTGTTTCAGCTCATGCCGCAGCTCAGCCTCCTCTGCCTCGCTTGCCTTGATTTCTTCCATGTGTCGCTTTGCAAGCATCAGACCCTCATGCTCAGCCTCGGCATTACGCGCAGTCACGCTATCCTCGCTGCCCATCCTGTCCTCGCAGTCCGCAATCCTGCTGACAAGCGATTCTTCGTCAAGGGGCAAAGCCTCGCGGAAAGCATCTATCATCTTCTGACCTGCTACGTCAAGCCTGCCCTGAGCCTCCACACCCTTGGCATTTACCTTCTTGTCGCGCGTCTTCAGCAGCGACTCCATCGTAGCCTTACCCTGACGGACCAGATGCTTTGCCATCAGTTCAACCACACCATCAGCCTGCCGCGTGATGTCCTCCCTGCCAGCAGCCTTGTTCACCAGGCTCAGCAGCTTCTTCACCTCGCCGCGCGTCATGCCGTCGAGCATACCACCCTCAAGCATTATGCGAGCCTGGCGCACGATGGCATCCACCGTGCCCTTGTCATACTCACGCTGCCGAGCCATAGCCTGACGCAACTTCTGCAGGTTGCCGCCAAGAGCCTTCACAGCCTCGCGGCGAGCCTCCACATCAGCCCTGTTCTTAGCCGACATGGCAGCAACAGCCTGGGCAGCCCGCTCTGCCAGACTCATACGCCCAGCATCATAAGCCGCCAATTCAGCCGCATCGGCAGAAGCATCACCGTTCAGTCCGTAACCTTCTTCGGGTTCTGCTGTCTCTGCCTGCGTTTCATTATTTCCACCAGCTTCTTGTCTATCTCCTCCGGACTCGGATTGTGGTCCCAAATGTAGAGAAGCATCTCGTCCATATCCGCCTGGTTGTCCTTCAGACACAACATTGTCCCAACCAGTGCGTCCTCCTCTATTCCTGACTGCACTAATAATATCAATAATGCTTTCTGTTCTTCCGATAGGGATGATGGAAGTCCTGGGTAATCGTCGTCTAATGCCATCTATAATGTCTTCATTTCCTACAATAGGCAATGAGGCAACAATCTTAAAGTTGCCGTCCTTGTCAATATCCGTACAAAGGTAATAATTGTTGGCAGTAAACACATGTCCACGCTCAATCTTTTTGGGATAAGTTGCTATCTGATGAGCAATCTGAGCATACTCCTCGCGAGGAACATACACCTCCTCAGGCTCAGCAAGCCTGCCCTCTTCATAAGCACTGCGGTCAATATGCACCACATCTAACAGCGGAGCCTTCTTGTCACGCAAAGCAGCCGACAAACCGCGCAACGTATCTTGCTCGCCAGGAGCGTAGTCATAGTTACCGTACAACACACACCTCACACCGCCTGACTGTTGAACATAGCCCGCTATCTCCATTGCCATTGCATCAACCTCAGACTTCGACATCTTCTCTGGCAGTCGGCTCCAAGGTAAGAAATAGTTCGCAGTAATATGATTGCCCTGGTCTAACACCAACAAACTCATCTTACCACGCTCACCCAAACGATGACTCGACACAAATGCGGCTATCGAGTTCGGAGTGCTAACCTTTATAGCATCCTCAGGATTCCAGTCTGGAGCAAACACCTGTCGGCTAAACGTGTAAGTCTTCACAGGGACACTACCCTCCGCAGCAGAAGGCATTGAACCCTCGCGGTTGAACTTCTCCCATTCATCAACACCAAACACACCATACTTGCCGCTTGTCGTGTCTATTATGATACCAGGCTGCACAACGCCAGCACCAAACAACTTCTCCATCGCCTCCAGAGACCCAAAGTCCTGCATGCTCGCAGTCAACGCACCGCTCGGATGATTATGCACAAAGTAAACCTTCTCAGGCTTCAAAGCCTTGTATGCAGCAAGCGCAACACCACCATCTGCCACCGTTTGCGTATAGCTACCCATGCCCAGGTGTACCACCGTAGGATGTCCGTCTTTCACAAGCACAAGGAACGAGTTCTCCACGGCAGCATTCTCCAACTGCTTGAAGATGTAAGCCACGTCGTCCATGCTCTCCACCTTCTCCTTGCCGGTGAAGCTAAACTGCTTCGTCTCTTCATACACACGCTCCACATTGCAAGCCTCCCCAGGCTCCAGCTTACGCAGATGTACGTTCTCCAAACCGTCAGCGGCATCAGTGTTGGAACTATCAGCAGAGGCCTCACCATCCGCCTTCTCACTGTCCTCAAGCAAACTGCGGAACTCTACCTTGCTGCCGTCCTTACTCTCATACACAGCAGCAGGCTCAGAACTTACTTCCACACCTTCGCCCTCGCGCACAGCATGCCAATCATCAAAAATCTTCTCTACGGCAAACTTTTTCTCACGAACAGCTTCTTTAAGTACATCCTTTTTTTCACTAAGAGCCTTAGCAGCTTCTCTGTCCGAAGAACGCAACTCCATATAATCATCCCAGAAAGTAGAACTCATCGCCTCATATTCGCTCAGCGCCGTAGCATATTCCTTCAGCGCAGCGTCAACCTCATCCTTCCTCTCAGCATAAGCATCAGCCATCCAAGGTTCACTCCAAGCATAGAACGCAGTCTTGTTGCCATATTTGCTCGTGTGGTGCCATTCACTGCTGCCTATGACGCCAGCCTGCTCCAAACCCTTGAAAGCCTTCTCCGACAAACCATACTCCTTCTTGAAGTCAGTCTTAGGATACCTGTCCTCAGAGCGAGCCTCCGCAGCTCTGCGGCTCATAGAATAACCAACATAGCCACGGTTGCCACCGACTGCCTTGTGAAAACGAATATCATCCCTGCCACTCACAGCCTCCATCGCTGCCTTGTGACGATTCTCATCAGCTGTCTTGTAGTCAGAAGCATCATACGTCCGTACATCCAGCCCTGCGTCTTGCAAAGACTTCACCACCTCCTGCGAAGTCGTCTCTGGTACCACTGCCACGGCAAACTCATTAAGCATCACAGGACGCTTGAACTTCGTCTCGAAATACTTCGCTGGCATACGCTTCACCTGCTGGATGAAAGACTTGACCTGCTTCGAAAACTCACCATTCTTGTCGATGCTATAGCCATATTCCTTGTTAAGATACCCAATCGGGTCGCGCTTTGTGATGGCTTCCTGCAATCTGCTCTCAGCATAGTCGATGTTCATAAAAGAATTGTCGCTTATTTTCTGCATATCGCTGAGTTGTTTAATGATGTCATACAACTCCGACGACATTTCCTCCTGCTTTTTGTCGTAGGCTTCATCGCCTTGAAGCAAGTCTTTGTTCTTGCGAATATCCGAAAGCGTTTTCATCTTCGTCAGCAGACCGGAGCGTGTCGCATTCAAGCCACCGCTATCATAGGAATTAGTCTCTGATAACTTATTCATCAGACGACTCGCATTCTCAACCGTATTCGGCACATACTTCCGATTACCGTAACGGTCAAAACCTGCAAACAACTGCTCCTCAAAATCCCCTTCGACAAACAACCCTTCCTTCCACTTCGCATAGTCCTCACTCATTCCCTCGGTGACCACACGGTTGTCTGCTGCTAAATCAGTAGCATACCAATCCACTTGCGGATGCTGTCGGGTATTCTCGTCGCGCTTCACGTCATGGAAAAACGTTTCGCCCTTCGCAAACCACACATTGCCATTCTCATCTGCAATGTTGGAGCGCTTCAAGTCAATCAACGCCTGCTTAGCCCACTCTCGCTTCTCAGCATCACTGATGGAAGCAGTTTTCCTTTCGGCATCGTCTTCCGCTTTTCTCATCATCAAAGACAGAAGCGCATCATTCTGTTCTTTCGTCATCTCTCTCGGATATTCGCCATCCGGAAAGATTTTCATCAACTCCTCATATTCATCATGACTATGCTTTGTCGATTTCTGCTTGATTTCAGGACTAAATCCTTTTTCCAACAAATATAATAGGTGCAGACGACTTGTATCTCCATTTGCAAAGCCGTTCAAATTATTGATAAGGTGAAGTTCCAGTTCTGCATCGCCACCTGCAGCCTCCCTCGCAATCCGTTCAATGGATTGGCGACCTTGCTCAGTTAGCTCACGCAATATATACGGATAAGTCGAGGTATAGGCATCGCCCGTGTACGTACCCGCATTTCTTCCTGTCTTGCTGTCTATCAGACTCGACTTCGGAATAAGGCTGATTTCACCAAAACCGCTGTGTATGCCAGTATTGGTGTCTATCACCGCCAGCGACGGATTGGCAAGGCCTCCCGATTTGATAACTTTCTTCAACTTTTCCTCACTGATATTGTGAACACCCATCAGCGTCTTGTCCGAACCCTCAGCCTCAGCCCCCTTGGGATTGAACCCTCTCACGAAGTCGCTCATCGCCATATCCGCGAAGTCCTCAGCACTCATGCCATTCAGCTTCGCATTATTACCGGCAAACAAGTCGCGAGCCATTGTCCAATACTCACGAAGCAGGTCGCGCAACCTGCGGAACATATCCACCACGCGAGCCTTGTTCAGCACGCCCCTGGTCTTGGCAACCTCAGCATGCTCCATCTCCTTCAATCGCTCAGCACCCCTGCGACCAGCAAAGTGACTGAACACCTCGTGCAGCAGCTCGTTCTCATCCTCTATCTCAGGATACAAGCCCTTCACATACGCCAGCAAGTCCTCCTTCTCCCTTAGCTTCGCCTTCAGGTGTGCCCATGCCTCAGGGTTAGCCTTCTCCAGAGCCTCGCTCCACAGGTGGTCATACTCATGCAAAGGCGTCTCGCGAGTAGCAATACGCGGGTCAATATATATCCGTCCGTCAACAGTAAAACCATAAGCCTCACCGTCAGCAGTGCGGAAAAACATCGGCTGACCCTCCATCACGCTCGCCTTCATCTCGGGCGTAACATCCACAGAGTGCATCCTCTGCGCCAAACCCTCAAGCTCAGGCATAACAACATCGCCAGTCTTCACACCCCATTTCTTGCCATACTTATCCATGAAGCGCGGCAACATCTGGTCATAGAAACCCTTCATGCCATCGCCGCCGATAAGCAAGCCGTCACCCTCTATAACCTTTGCAGGAATATCCCTATCAGCATCAAATATGCTGCCGTCCCTGCCGTCGCCCTCCATGATGCGACGTGCCAGGTCCTTACCAACAACATCCGAGAGCTCCTTGCCCTCAGTGTCGCCGCGACCCTCTATAACCCTACCTTCAGCGTTAACGCGCATCGTCATCACATCACCGCTCGTAAGCCTTATCTCAACCTTACGGCTCTCGCGACCTTCCGCATCCTTCGCTGCAGGATAGTTATAAGAGACAATCTTCTCTACAACATCGCCTATGTTATACCTCTCTGCCTGCTGAGCACCAGTAGTCCAAGCCACCTTGTCAAAACCCTCCTCAGCAGCAAGACGCAACATACGCTTCATCGCCAACTCATGCCAGTTCTTCTCGAAAGGAGCACCAGGAACACCCTTTATCCCGTTAAGGCTATCGTATTCCTTAAGAAGAGCCATATAATTTTCAAAAAGACGTTCTCCTTCTGCAATCTCTTCTTGTGTTGCCTTTTCGTGCCATTGATTAGGGAATGTATACGAATCATATTTCTCCTGCATTGAGATATTATACACCCTTGACTTTCTTAGAGCTTCATCCAAGGCAGCCTTTTTCTCTTCAGGGAAAGAAAGTTTATACCCCTTCTCCCTGCCGTCCTGATGACGCTTGCTCTGTATCTCGTCAATGACAAGGACGCGGTTGCCATCAGCATCCGTAGTCTCTCCGAACCTCACCCACACAACAGCCCTGCCGCCGTCGGCATCGCCGAAGTGTATCTCGTCATTCTCATTGTATGGCTCAACGGAGGGAACAGTAATAGCCACCTCGCGCTTGTTCTTTAAGCCCTCAGTCGTATAACCCAGGCGAGTCTCGTTAATGGCACGCTCGCTGCCGAGCAATGCTTCCGCAGCCTCTCCGTTGTCAATGACAAGCTCACCTCCAAAATCACTGAAGGCAATATCAGCATCATCACCGAAGCGCTCGCGCAACTGCTCCCAGGCATAGTCATAGCCGCCATTGCGCAGCCAGCCGTCATATTCATCTTTCAGCTCCTCAAAACCTTTCGGATTCTCCGCATACGCCACTTCCTCCAGCTTCACCTCATTCTCGCGGATGAAGTCCAGCACCTCCTGCTTAGTCAGCGTCTTGGCATCAGAGCTCTCCAGCCACTCGCTCAGCCCGAGCCACTTATCCTCAGCCGCTTTCAAGCCGCCCTGCTTCTGCAGCATAGCAAGCCACTGCGCAGGCGTAGCCTTCTCCTGCTTCAATCCCTCGACAGCACGACGAGCGTTAGAGTAAAAGATGGGAGCCACCTTCTGCAGACTCGGTTTACCCTTCCTCTGCGGCAGGTCATGCTCAACGGGAAGGTATTCATACTCACCGCCAACGTCCTTCGTGTGCAGCTTGCAGTCAGCGTCTATAACACGAACATTCCCTTCTGCGTCGCGTACGATGTTGCTCTTCTGCAAATCAGCAACAATTATCTGTCCGTTGCTGAAAGCAGTCTTATCCTTGTTGATTGCATGGAAACCAAGCCCTTTCATATACTCCACACGCTCCGCCTCCGTCAGCGGAGTGCTCTTTGCAAAGTCCACAAAAGGCTGCTCCAGTATGCGCACGAAGCCATTGCCGAAGTCACCATACCCCAATATGCGGTAGGCAGAGTTCGGAAACAAATAGTTAAATAGGGGAATGTTGTCTATATCTGGGCGGAAACGCTTACTCTGAGGCTTACCCTTAGAGAGCTTTATAACATGCTTTCCATCCTTAGAAAGATAAACGTCGCTGTCTGTGCCGTGGCCTATAGGCTCCTTACTATCGGTAAACTCCGAAAGGTCGGTATGCCAGTGGCCGGTAGCCTTAGCCCATTGCTCTAAGAGCTCTTTCTTCTTTTCCTCAATCGCTCTTCTTCCCTCCGCACGAGTTCGTTCATGCGGTCGGACTGCGCTTTCGCATATTCGTGAGAAAAGCGCATCGACAGCACCCGTTCGTTCTCGCGCATACATCTTTCGTTCCACTCTCTGTGGAAGTCGTTCAGATAATCGTCGTCCGTATGGGTTGAGAGGTGTGACATCGTTTATATAATCGTTTATCGCTTGCAAAGTTACATCATCGAAGTTGCCCTGCAAAACATTTTCATATATTTTCTGAGCCGTCTCGCGCCTGCGCTCCTCACGCTCCATGCGTTCACGGCGAACATCCTTCACGTCCCTGCCGCTCACAAATGCCGTAGCCTCGTCGATATCGCGGTTCACGCTTTCACGCTCACGCCTGCGGGCAGAGTCCTTCTCAAGCGTAGCCTCCCCATTCACCTCGTCCAGCATCCGCTGCCCCGTCTCCGCGTCGGCATACGTCTCCACGCCCATGGCGTTCAGGTGCTCCGCCATAGCCTCCACGAACACACCCTCATTCTCCGTAGGCACGAAACTTCCATCGCCTACCTTCTGCTCACGAACCTCACCGACGGCAGGGCTACTATAAAAACTATCAGTACTATTGCTTGACCTCTCAAGCCTCCTGTCAATCTCGGCGCGGTTCTTCACGTAGAAGTCTATCATCTCCTTCTCGTCATGGAAACGCACCGCGTCGCCGTGGTCAAAGTCTATCACATCGCGCCCGTCAATCTCCCAGCTGTCATTCTCGCCAGTGAACTGAGGCACGAACAAGTCGTAGTTCTCAGACGGCATCTCGCCAAAGGCAGCACGCATCACGCCATGTACGCCATCCATGCGTTCACCGCCTTGCCACTGTACACCGATGCGCTTGCCATCGTAGAAAATGCTACGCTGCAACCTCCCATCGCTGCTCTCCAGAGTACGCGAGTAGCCTATGTGTCCGTCATCTTCATTCTTCACAGCTTCCTTTTCCAGCAGTCCCGTGTTTCCACGGAACGGCAGGATTTCATCCTCCACTGCATTTTCTCCACCGTTTTCTTTGCCGTCTGCGGAAGATGCACTACCTTTGCCTGCAGAAACGGTAGTAGCCGACCCAGCGAGGCTTTTATTGGTAGCGACAGGGCTCTCACTATCAGCTGACGTTTCATCATAAGCCGTAAGAACCCAATTCTTATCGGCTATTTTTTTGCCCTTCTCGCGCCAGTTCTTACGCACAGTGACAATTTTATTGCCATCTTTGAAAACAACCTTGTCACCATTCTCAAAATCTTTCTTGCCTGTCTTGATGATACGGTCTATCTCGGTAAAGGCTTCTTCCTCATTGGCAAAACTCTTACCCTCGCCTACATGCTTGTCAATGATATGCTCAGCACCACCGCCTTTGTCACCCCATACCAAATCTATATCACCAAAACCGTCTCTGTGAAACACTCCAAGCAAGTCACCGCTCTTGTGTTTTATCAGGAACTCAAATGCCTCTTTTACCTTACCCTTGAACTGGTCGTAGATATTGCCAAACACACCCTTGCCGATAGGCTGAGGTCCGGTAGTTTCTACTGGTGCAGGTTCGGCACTTTGCTCTGTTGCTTCGCCATCCTTAACCGTCGCTTTAGTCTCACGCTCAACAATCTGCTTGTACTCTGCCAAAGAAACCTTATTGCCAATTGCACCATTCGACATAACCCACTCTTTTGTCTTTGCATCTATCTCTTTAGGGGTCAAATCCTCGTCTGTGGTATATTTGAATGGATTATAGCTCAAAGCACTTACAGGCAAGTCTTTGTCATATTTGCGAGAAACTGTAAGATTATATCTGCCTTTCTTCTTTGAAGGCTCTATTCTGAACTCCAACCAATGAAGCGGATAAGCATCTCCAGTCGATAAGTAATTTTTGTCCAACTCTTCTTTCGTGTAGTTTGACAAAGTGCCGCCTGCTTCCTGTATCTTCTTAAATGTAAAACGTGATGCTTCATCCTCCAAAGCCTGCTTGCGTCGCTCTTTCTGTAATTTTCTTACGGCATCATCTATTCTTTCCCTAATGGAGACAGGTAATAACGCCACTTCATTCTCCACTTCTTCGTAAGCTGTACTATCAATGTCAAAATTTTCTATTATTTCTTGCGCATTTCCAAATAAATCCGTACCTTTGCCTGCAGAAACGGTTGGCTCACCGTTGGGTTCTGCTGGTGTAATGCCGCTTTCCTCATCCGCAGAAAGCGAAGAGCCATCCGAAACGGCATTGTTCGGTTGCTGAGGTTCGGTCTTGGCGACCGTTTCCTTTTTGTTAGAGTACCCTTTTCTGAAAATGCCTGCGCTGTTCACGTTCCAATACGAATCATCGCGCGACATCTCTATGAATAGAGTATTGTCGTGTTCGTCTTGGACTTGTATCAGATAGGTCGTATTACCGTTTTCGCGCCGTTTCCCTACACGGATATTGTCCTCGTCATAGTTCTGGGCGACAAATGCAACAAATTCTTCTACGGAAGAAAAACCTGCATTCCTGATTTGTTCTCCATGGCTCGCCTCAATATGAGCAAGTCCATACCCCTTTCCGTCTTCATTTTGGAAACCGGCACTTAATCGGATAGGCGCAGGAGTCAGCCCGCTGCTCTCTCGTATCTCGCCAAAGATTGTTGTGCCGTCTGCCGCTTTTACGAAAGGAATACCGTTTTCATCTATTTCTTCAGACGGTGACTTATCACCTTGCCGTTGCTCAATGCTTCCATTACTTCCTCGTCTGTCATTGCTTGATACTTCGGTGTTGGTTGCCTCGCCTCCTTCACCGCCTGCGCCAGCAGTGCCATCTTGTTGAACGCTCTCGCTTCCTCCGCCTTGTCCTGCTGCGGCCTTGCGCTGCGCCCTGGCTGCGTCAAGCTCGCTTTGTAGTCTTTCTGTGTCATAGTTCAGTATCTCTAAAACATCGTTGATAATATCCTCCTTGTTCTTCACACCGCCGCCGAAAAGCTCCATCTGACCCGAAGCACTGTCCTCGGCAGCCCTGTTATACAGAGCAAGCACCTTCTTCAGCTGGCTCTGCCTGTTGTCGTTAAGGGTGTCGGCAAGCATCATGACAGTAGCATTCTTATAGTCTGCCACAGTCTCATCGCCGAACAGCTCACCCTGACGGGCAAACTCGCTCACGGGGTCGCCCGCTTTTGTACCTGCCTTTCGTGCCCTGTAGGCAAGGTCTATGGCATCGGCAATCTCCTGTTCCAGGCTGTACTCGCCGCCCAGACCCACATTGTTGCTTATCTCTGCAAGCGCACTTATGACGCTCTGTCTGAGCGAAGGTACCTCCGTCAGCTGACGCACGGCATCGGGATTGCTCTCAAAGGCTTTTCCTATAAGCATGTTCTCAAGCATCTGCCTTCCTGCCTCGCTCACCTTCTCGCCGTCAAACATTTCAGCATACTGCATCTGGTTTATCACACCAGCCTTCTGCAGCTCCGCTATGGCATTGCCTGCTGCAGTGGCATCGTTGTAGAAGTCGCCTATCGTATCGTAGGCGTTCATGGCACGTATGATGCGGTTGAAGGTTCCGTCGTCAACAGTCTTGCCGAGCTTCACTGCCTGCTCCGTCTTGCTCTGCGACTTCATGCTCTGGGCATTGAACTTCGCAAACGTCTCCGCCGTATATGGCATATCTGCGTCAGGCACAAACACCACGCGCGGATGCTCCATGCCCTCCACCTGTTCGGGAGTGAAGCCAAACTGCTGCGGATGTTTTTTCAGGTGTTCTACATACGCCGCATCAGTGCCGTTTCGGGCAGCGAGTTCGCCGGCCATCGTCCTGCCATTGCCACTAAGCACTACGCCTTCACGGCTCACCACAGGAACGTCCTGCACGGCACGTCCGTCATACTGTGCCGCCATCTGTCGCGTCACGTCCTGCGCGTTCTGGTCGCGCTCATAGTCGCGGTCGTTGACGCTCTGCCCGTTCTCGTCAAACGGGAAGCCGTCGCTCTTGCTGAAACCATTTGCTGCGTCATGGCTCGGTGTGGCAGCACCGCTCTCCACGAGGACATACCTGCCTGCAACTTTCTCGCCGTTGGCAAGGATAATCTCATTCTCCGCACCTTCAATCTTGGGAGCGGCATCCCACTTCCCGCGCACAGCCTCGCCTGCGGCGTTGATACCGCGTGCCTTGCGCTCCGCAGCCTTTGCAGCCTCTTCTTCCAGATACGCCTGTTCGTCTGCATCCATGACCGCCTGATGCTCAGCATCGCGTTTTCTCTGCTCCTCGCGGCGTGCCACCTCTGCCTTGTCCTGCTCAGCCTTAACACCGTTCCAGAACAAAAGCGACTGCTGCGCCTGTTCCTTCCGCGCCTGCAGCTCGGCAATCTTCTTCCTCAGCCCAGCGAAGTCCGTGCCGGGGTTCTCCTCCAGCTTCTGCAGTTTCTTGTCAGCATCGTCAATGTCCTTCTGCGCCTTCTCAGCATTGGCTTTGGCAAAGTTACGCGCCATAGTCCCCGACATTCCGCTCTCCTCGCTGAGGAACTTATGAGTCCTCTCCGCGCCTGCAGCCACAAAGTCAGGACTTCCGTCCTCACGCACTGGCATAGGCTCCGCAGCACCCTCCGGCAACGGAGTCTCCGTAGTCTCCTCCACAGGCTGCACCTGCTGCCCAGCCTGAGTATTTCCTGCTACGCTTTCAGGAGTATCCACCTCAGCCTCCTGCAAAGCAGACTGCTCCGTATCAGGCTGCCCTGCGAGCCTCTGCTGCCCCTGCTCCCTGCGGTAGTCATCCACAAGCGACTGCAGCACACCCTCGGGATACGTAGCCTCCTCGCCCGTTGCCACATCGCGCACCACAACATCATTGTCCTTATCCCTGCCAACAACCTCCAGACGCATAACATCCTCGCCAGACTTAACAGCATAGACATCACCCTTAGCAAATGCCAGGGGAGCACCCACCTTATCCACACCAGGCATCTGCCCACCATTGCCCTCTGCCTCAGCAGAAGTCCCAGGAGTGTTCTGCTTGACGTTGGGCGCGTCCAGTGTAGCTCCCTCCACAGCCTCAGCAGAAGCGTTCAGCTCCTCCGCCGAAGGAATTTTCTCCACCTCGCCAACCCCGCTTATATCTTTCACATTAACAGTACGCCGCTGACCGTCATTGTCAGCAACGATAATCATCTCGTCGCTCCTCTCAAAATCTATGCTACCATCTTCACGCACCTCAATGTGCCCATCTACCACATAAACATCTTTATCTTTATAGGTGTGAGTTTCATTATCAACGACCTTCACCTTAGCCGGATGCAGCATGCCATCTCTCCCCGCACGTTGCATCATACCCTCACGCAGCTGAGTACCCTGACGACCAATCCGCTCCAGATGGCGGTTCCATACTTCCATAAAAGCGTCCTGCAGATTTCTTACATAAGCGTCAAGAGCAGACTCCTCGGTTTCAGTCCTTTCGCCTGCCTTTTTCTTCAATCCACTCTCCAATGCATCACCATATTCGCTATCTGTCTGGCGCTTAGCAATATCCGCCACATACCTTCCAGCACTATCTGACAAATTATTGAAACGCTGTGCATCACCTGCGAAATCAGCATCATTCGAGCCGAGTTCATCTGCTACTCGTATAATACCCTCGATAGTATTTTGACGGGCATTATCCCTTACCTGTAAAAAATAAGTATCAGCATCTTTTTGATTCTTGAAATCTTTAATGCCAATTACGTCTCCTTTATAGTTTGTGGTAACAATTTGGGCTGTGCCATCATCATTCCTCGTTATTGTAGCGCCATAAACAGGCTCCGGACGATACACTTTGCCCTCTGCCAGGTAAGCAAGTTTACGCTTTGTCTCGCTACTAATGTCGCCGCGCTGCATTATATCCAGGTATGCGTCTGCATTTACACGTTCCTGATTGGCATCTGTTTTCTTCATGTAGATGCGCTTACCTTCGCGCACCTGTTCCTTCACTCCTGCCTTGTCACTGAAGGGCACCAACTTGCCGAGGTCTCGCGGCACCTGGAAAATACTCCCCAAATCATAACCTGCTTCTTTAAGCTCTTCAATGTTGTGTTTATCCAATTTGACATCGTAGTCAGAACTCTTTTTATAGCGGGCAAGCAGGGTGCCTGGGCGCATCACACCTCCTGCGGCTTTCATTCCTACCACCATACCAGCAGCTTCACCATATTGCTCGCCCCAGTTTACGTCTGTGATATATATTCCATCTTCAATAGCTTTCTCAATACCGCTACTTGCAGCAAAAAGGTTTATCTCTGCACCAACACCAGCTACATCACCAAGAACCTTTCCGACTGTACTGCTGTTGCGAGTAGCGGCAGAAAGACTGCCGCCTACACTACTGAGAATACCTCCTAAAGCAACACCATGCAGACCTCTTCCTGCCAGGCGACCAAGGTCAAAATCACCCTCGCCAAGCTGACGCACAGCCTCACTCTGCACGTCGTATGTCCCGAAGTTAGCAGCACCACTTACCATACGTTGAACGATACCCGTAACTGGAGATTGGGTCGAGACAAAACGTGCTGCCGCAGCCTCTGCGGCTTTTGTGGCAGCCTCTTTACTCATGCCTGCAGCCATTGCGCGTTTCGTCGCCTCTTTCGTAACTCCACGAAGTACTTGTTTGCCAGCAAGGTTACCAACGGCATTTGGCAAAGCAAAACCACCACTCACCATGTCCACGGCAAAAGGAGCAGCCCCCGCAACGGCATTCCATCCCCAGCTCTGTTGGTCGCCATATTCGGATAAAGCCTCCGCGCGTATCTGCTGACGCAATCCGCTACTATTCGCCGCACGGCGTACAAGAGACTCCGTCAACGATGCTACAAAGTTTTCCGTTAATGCCTTGCTGAGTATCCATTCAAGTTTACTCTTTGGTGCATTTGCCGCCTTATATTCGGCATACAACCGGCTTTGTATTTTTTTTGCAACTTCCTCAGCATCGCGAGAAAAACGTTTGTTTATCCATTGCCGCTCGTCATCGGTCAAGGGGCGCTCTCCACCCTTCCCACTGGATTCTCCTTTACCAACTCTAAGGCCTGCACGGTTGTAAATATAATCCGCATAATCGTCGCTACCACTCACTTTGGCAAGAGTAGCGTCCATTACTTTTTGAGGGTCGTTATATCTCTCGGCATTATAGGCTCTCATTATTGATGCCCCATAGACTGGAGCACCAACAATACCCAAATTGGCATCCTTCTCAGCTGTAGATGCTTTGATTCTCTCGGCTTTATATATAGGTGCAACAGTGTTTTTATATAGCTCATCAAAAAATTTCGCGTCATATTGCCCTCTTTGCTTTGCACGTGCGATATGGGCTTTCGTCACGGAGTCGTAAGACTTTTGCCCATCGAGAATGCCTCTACCACTAAACCATGCATTCGCCATAGCCTTTTCAGCCTTTTCTAAATTGACATCTGCCTCTTCAGGGGTGCGAGCAGCAGGCACCTCGAACGATGACGTCCAAGGCTCTTTAACTTCTAAAATGCCAGCGCCTGGCTTTTCCCAATGTTCTTTATCCAGAAAAACTCCGCCGCCAACTTGATGTTGTGGGGACGTGGAATCCATATTATTACCCGCCCCTCTCGCCGCAGCAAGCTTTTGACGCACCCCTTCAAGATAGCCTCTCATTCCGCCGCCATCCTCAGTGCGTGGGGTAGATGCAGTCTGTACTGTAGCTGTCGGCTGCTGAACCTGATTAGGCTGCTGCGCTGCCTTTGCTTGCGCCGTTGCATCCTTCACCTGTTTCTTTGCCTTAGCTGCAGTTACGGCGACGTTATCCACTGGTTCCACAATTTCTCGGACCTTAGCATTGGCATTATCCAATAAACTGCGCAGAAAACCCTTCCCGCCTTGCGGTTTCCGCCTTGCAGTATAGCCCCACCATTGTTTAAACTCTTCATAAGATTTTCCCACATCAGCGCCGCCTTCTTTTAAGGTGCGCCATATTTCTTTTCGCCTGTTGTAGCCGGTCGTCGGCTGACCTTTTGGGAAACAATAGTCATAAAACTCTTGTGGCGTGCCTACGTCTGCACCACCGCCTTTTAGCGTGTCGTATAGTTCGCGCGTCTTGTTATCTATCGGCATGACTTTTTTATTTCTTTTTTATACTAAAACCACTGAATTTTCCACTTCCACCACCAGAGCCTCTACTGCCGCTGCGGGATTGTTTCTGATTCTTGTCGCCATTCTTACTGCCGGAATGGTTTGCCCTGATGACAGCAGCATTGCCTTGTTTTTGGTTTTTCTCCACTTGTGAAGCCTGAACGGCTGGCTTTCCCTTTTCGGTCACAGTCTTGGCTTGAGTATATTTCGCGCGTTCCTGAAGCTCGGACACCTTGGCGGCTGCCTCAGCCTCCCAGTAAGGACGCCCAGCTTCCAGCTTTTCAACCATAGTGTTCCAATATGCATGACGCGCCTTGTCCGTACTTTGCAAAGCCTCCAATCGTCTTATCCTCGCATTTGTCAAGGCTTTGTCGTTCTCGCTTTTTTTCTCTCTGGCATCAATCTGACTATTCAAGTAGTTTATCTTCGCCTCGTTGAGGGCCTTGTAATACTCGTTCATGTTGGCCCTGCCAAGTATCGCGTACGCATTCCAATACTCACGCTCTCGCGCCTTGCGTTCTTGACGTAGCCTTTCTATACGAGCATCGTAGGCTGCAGTCATGCCTTTGTTGTGGTCATATACACTCGGAGCTCCAGCACGGGCAGTGAAAAGGTTTGATATAGCACTGATGCCATCACCAAGTGCTGCGAAGAGCCTGCCGCGAGCCTCCCGGCGCTCACGCTTCTGACGCTGCTCTTTTGTCTCGGGCATATTCATCTCAAGAAAAGCCAAAGCTGCACGACGACGCTGCTTGGCCGCCTTGCCAGCGTCCCTCTCTCGGATAGTCGCAGAAGCCATAGTATCCACAGCCTCATGCTGCAAACCAGGGTTGTGACGCTCAGGTTCAGGCAAACTCACCTTACTCAAATCTTCACGACCGAGTTCCTGATGTTCCGCCTTTTCGGCTATCTGTCTAAAATTCTTATCACTATTTACTTGAGGCGCAGGGTTATACTCCTCACCTTCCATCTCCGGAGAGATAGAAGGAGGATAGACATTGTTGGGAGACTTTTTCTGCTGCTCTTTTTCTATGGCAGCAATTTCTTTTTCAGTGAAAGTCTGCCCCGGAAGAACTTTATCCTTTGACATAGCTTATTCTTTTAGTCCCACTCACCTTTACGACGCGCTTCCAGTTCGTCAATCGCTCCTCCAGCGCCGATAGCTGCCAGACCTACACCCTGCGCTGCCTGCGCTATATTCTGCGCTTCTCCTCTGAGGGCCGCGTTCTCCTGCTCCATCAGACTGTCCTTCTTGCTCATGTATTGGTTTTCAATCGCAGCCTTGCGTGCCTCAGCTGCCGTATTGATACTGGTCACGGCATCAGCCATGGCGTTTGCGTTGGCTGCCTTTGTGTTGGCAATGCTTTCTTCCGTGCCACCCATGACGGCTGCTGTACCTGCCGACTTCGCAGTTTCTCTGTTCATCCGCTCCTGCGTCTGACGCAGCAATGCCTGAGCGTCGCTGCGCTGAGTGGCGTCCTCATTATATCGCTGGTCATACCACCTCTGATTTTCTGCCTTCGCAGCAGCAATGTTCTTTCTCACTTGACGTAATTTCCTTGCCGCGCCCAGACCACCGAAGATACTGCCCAGAGCTCCAATGCCGGCACCTACAATACTTCCTAACATATTCTTTTGAATTTTTATGATTTCCTCGCAAAAATACCTGCTTATCTTTGCCGCATAACTATATATTTTCACAACTATGCCAAGAAAAAAAACAGGCGGAAGAAAGGCTGGCACGCCCAACAAAGACAATGCTCCAGTCAAAGCCGCACTCACTGAGCTTTTCAATAATAATTTCCACAAAGTGCAAGCTGACCTTGATGCACTCGAACCCAAAGACCGACTCGCGGTCATCATCAAACTGGCGGAGTTTGTCATTCCCAAACCGCAGCGCCTCGATGTGGAACTCAACGCAACGGTCTCCGACACCGTCACATCCAAACTCTCACAACTCGCAGAAGATAACGAAATGTAAAATTCTACTTTTTCTACTTTAGAAAAACCAACATTCAAGCCCAGCTTATCTCTCACAGACGAGCTGGGCTTCTTCTATTAACTATGAAACAACATCAAAAGCTATCTTGGCTTGTTTATGTATCGCGGCGTAAACCTCACCGTACATCCCGTGAGGCTCTCCGTGGGAGAGAAGTTGCACATCAACTCTATTTTGAAGTATTTGTATGGAGTGCCGCTGAAACCGCGCAGGTAGTGGTTCGTGCTGCTCCATACCTTATACCAAGTGAAAAGGTCGCGGCTCCCGTATAATGTGCAGCCTTCAATACTGCCATTCCTTTCAATACTGCCATTCCTAAAGTACCCACGTTGTATAATCGTATCTATTGTCTTTAGCACATCACCATTGTCAAGTTTCAGAGGGCGCGTCATAAGCAATCCTTTGATGCCTTCCGATGAGTTGTCTATAGCATCTGGCGAAATATCTACAACCTTCCCTTCCTGCACCGCGTAGGCATCAGGATAGGAGTTGAGGCTATAGAGTAGCCCAGACTGCATCAAGCCCCATTTGCGAGACTTTAGAGAATAGACATAAGCATAAGGATACAAAGCTTCTCCGTCTTGGATGTTTGGATTATATACTATGACCCTTTGATTGGTGTAGTCATATATCATCCTACACTCTTGCAAAAACTCACGGAAAGGGGCAATCTTTATGTCATCTCCGCCTATCTTAGTCAGAGGGAGTTCCTTCTTTTCTAAGTTCTTTATCTCATCGCTGATACATACTGTTGACGAACCACCCAGCTGCATGATGCCTCGCTCTGTGGCAAAGAGTACACTGGTGTCAAGGCTCGTAATACTACGCCCGTCGCCGAGAACAACATCACGAGTGATAGGTTGGCGTGCCGAAAAACTGCCAGTCGTAGAGGTCTCTAAAGACCATACGCCTTCCGTAGTAAAAGCATACAAGGGAAATTGTCCAAACTGACCCTGCGAGAGTGCTCTCACTGCAGCAGCCAAACCGAGAATGATACCATTGCCAACAGTGGTGACATTCTTTGGAGAAAACAAGAAAGGATTGTTTATCTCCGAGGTGTAGAGTTTGTTGCCGATATTCTCAAGCAGGTCTTTCCCCTGCGAGTAACGTGTGTTCTCTTCAATATATTCACTGCCGCTTTGGGTGTTCCCCGAAGCCCTTTTTATCTTATTCTTTTCCGATAAGGCAGTCCTGAAGTTATCAAACCAAACAGCTCCGTTCAGCCCACTGTGTTCTTGAAGCTCAACCTCGTAGAATGTCGCTGTTTCGCTCGTACTTATATCGTACTTATCTTCGCCTTTATACGTTTTATACACCTTCCTGCACTCAAAGACCACCTTATATGCCGCTGGGTCAGGATAGAAGAAATAGGGTAGTGGCGAGCGGTCATTCATGTAGCCTGCATAACTCCTCACGATAATGTTCTTGTCGCGGCGTATGTGAACATAGAAACGCACAAACATCAGGTTCTTACCAGGAGTCTCTCCTTCCATCACGGCATTGTTGGACTCATCAGTCACCACAACTCCGTCTTCAACCTTCTCTTTGGCTATGATGCCGTCGGTGTAGCAGAAGAAATTGTTAAAGTAACAATTAGTGTAAGCCTTGCGTTGCACACCCGCCTTGTTCAGACGGGCATTGTATGTGTGGAGCAGTCCTGGTATCTCTTCACAGTGGCTGAAATAGTCATCAGTCATAATCTCACGCTCAGTCAGCGACTGCATATATCCCTCCTTCACCGTCAAGTCCTGATATTCAAAAGGCGTTACTTTTTCAAGCTCTCTAAGTGTCAGGCTCTTCCAGAGGTAAAAGTTCGCACAGTTCTTTACCTTGTCGGATATGTCATCTGCAGAAAAAGACGGCAGTTTGATATAATCGGGGTTTTCCGATGTGGAGACAGCTCTAACATTGTCATAGCTGTCATAAGTATAAACCGTCTCATGATAAAAACCACGGCTCCTGACGTCCGATGTAATGTGAGAATCAGACTGGAGGCTATGATTTCCGACAGAATCTCTGAGCTTTGTATATTTATGCAGACTTTTATCCAAGGATTGTGTCAAGGAATATGTCTCACCCAAAAGAGTCTGCAATGAACTTTTTTCAAATTTTTTCCCTGCTTGGTCGTAGGTGTATATTGGGGCTGAAACGAATACATCGACACTTTTGATAATGTCCTGCCAGCGAAGCAATTTTGTTATACTACCCCCCAGCATATACTGGATGTGGTGTGTCAGCAGGTGTACTATCACACCTGTAATCCTTGCATCTTTACCTCCATCACCATCATCGAAATAATTGTCAATACTCACCAACGGAAAAGGTAGGTTCTGAGTGCCTACGTTTGCTGGCATCAGGATGGGAGCTGAGTGCATAGTGAGGCTGCCATCATAAAGCCGATACGCAAAGCGGATAAAGAAAGGATATTGAAATCTGTTCTCTTTCGTGGCATGTCGGACACTGGCTTTGTTCGCCGCTGCCTTCACTGCATCTTTCAACTCATTGATTTTATCTACGCCGAGGTTATCAAAGTCATAGGTGTCGCCTGTCAAGGTCCAGCTATCTTCGCCTGTTTCATGTGAATATTCTCTTTTAACTAAATATTCTCTGGGAATCCATACCTCGGGAAAATCTGCTCTCGTGGCATCTTCGCTACCAGCTGGCGCCCATTTACCATAACCATAGTTATTGTAGTGTTCTTTGAGAGCGAAACGTATGTCTATCTCAGGTAAGTGGGTGCCGAGGTAACTATATCGGTTTATATTCTTGTCCTTAGCAACTTCAAAAAGAAGATAGTGCATGCCACCTTCCGTGAGAATTATGACGATGTTGCCAACTATTTCAAAGCCCTTGATGTCTTCAAATGAGGCTACCTTGCCGCTCTCATCTTTGAGATAGTAGAGTGTCCCGTCCCCCCAATTTGTTTTATCCGTGCCATCGGAACCTTTGGGGTCTATTTCTTCTTCTCCATCACTTTCATCGTCCATACCCGCGTCTTCATCTTCCGGGTCAATATAAGGGTCTATGGGTTTTATAGGGTCTGGCTGCGGTTTTTCATCCTCTCCGGGCTCATCCTCTGGCGAACCTATGTCGGGGATGCCATTGCTGCCAAAACCGCTCTCATCGTCTTTTATGATACTATCCACGTCAAGAGACGGTTTCACGGGCGTAATCACCGTCGACGCCCCGCCAGGCGCGAGCGAAGGGGCACTGCTCTCCTGCCCACCGAGAATGTCGGTTATATCGCCCGTATGAAGTTCTTGGGTAGGTTCACCAAGCGTATATAGAACATACCATCTGGATGTTTTTTCCTCATCCTGCAAAGCAAAAATATAGTTGCTATGCACACCCACCTTATGGATGCACACTACCTTGTCCAGCGTTGCAGTTTGCACTTCCTCACCATTCTCCCAAGTAAAATTCAATGAGAATTTTTCTTGAGCAGGCAAGATAGGCTTTATCACGCCGTCTTCATTGAGCAGGTTTACTGCCGCCTCCAGGTCGCCGTCGGGACACTCATAGTCACTTGGCTGTGATGTAAAACCATTATAACGTATATCCTTAATCATAAGGGCAAAGGTGCAGAGTATTCTCCACCCTTGCCCTTTATCTTTTCAATTAAACCATCTTATTTCCGGATAGCCTGTGAAGCCTTTTTCCCAGATAAACCACGCATACGCCGTTGCGCTGCTCCCGATGCTGTCAAAGTCGCCGTTCATGGCACACTTCAATCTCGCACGGCTTACCCATACCCGAACAGGCGGATTGCGTCTGAACAACTCGGCACGTCCCTGACCTTCAAGGAACGTCAGCTTCAGGAACATGGCTACCTTGCGACCGGGCTGTATCATCTTCAGTGCTTGCTCTACAAACTCTTGCGCTGCCGCATAGGGTGGGTTGGTGATGATGTCGCCCTCCCATTGTTCGTCGTTGAAAAAAAGGAAATCGGCAACCTCGCCGTAGCCTCTATCCACAAGGTCACGGCTGACAACCTCGTAGCCGTGGGCAATCAGTTGTCGGCTGATATGCCCTTCGCCACATGACGGCTCCAGTATCGGGCTTTTGAACTGCTCAATCTCGCAGAGCCAGTCCGTTGCCGCTGGTTCGGTTGCGTAGTAGTCAGCGTCGCCTCGGTCATGGTCGCAGTGGTTGCTTGCGCCTATCGTCTTGAATGTCGAAGCACTGCCGCCTTTCCAGTCTTTCATAATTCCTTGGTTGTGAAATTATCTTCACAAGCGCCGACGTATGGGCTTGCTTTCTTGTTTCCGTTTTCGAGGTTACAAATGCACTCGCCCATTACGTTATAGCCGAAGTGTTTGCATTCGCCGCAAATATGTTTTTCTTTAGTGTGCTGATGTTTGTTATTCCACTCGTTCATATTTCAGTCTATATTGGTTGTCTTTCTCGAATTGGAAGATGCTCTGCGTTGTGTTGCCGTTGTGCAGGTACACTGGCAGCTCAGTCACTCCGAAGGGTGTGTGCAGGATGGGGCGGTATAGCCCAGGCTTTGCGTTTGTTAAGGTGCTTAGGGTCTGCATGGTTTCAGAAAAGTGTTAGTTGTTCGTTTACTTCTTCAAGTGTAGTAATGTCAATGGAGTGCCAATATGTATCATTACTATCTTCGTCGTTGAAAATGCTTGGGACTATATCATAGCCCACTACCTTGTAGGGCAAATCATTGTCAAAGTGAGGGAGGTGTTGTTCAACGTACCACCCATGCACAATGTTCCCTTTCAAATCTCTTGCTTTGTATTGTTTTGGTTTCATATTTCACTTTTCTCCTTTTGTTTAGGTTCATATAAGTTCATAGGCTCGCATATTTTCATGCGTTCCTTGAAGGCTGTATTGCGGTGGGTGTAATAGAACGACATGCGCAAGAGCACTTCGCAATAGTGGTAAGATATACTATGCTGCGGCTCAGGGTCGTCGTGACGTGAGTGGTATTGCCAATGTCGGCAGCCGTAACATTTATTTTTCATTGTTCCAAAATTTCTGTGGGTCGTAGCCCGTCATGTCAATAACAAGTTGCCGCAGCCTCTTGCCGAACTCAGCGGCTTTTTCCTCGTCGATACGCCCAGCCTTGATGCCGATGTTCGACGCCACATGCTGAAAGATAAAGATTGCGTTCATCAGGTCGCGTGGGAAGTAACAGAGTTGCTCTGCCCACTTGTCGGCATCAGCAGTGAGCATGATGTCTGCCCATTGGTTGATGCCCTCGCGTATGTGCTGGTTGATTTCCTTAATGTTCGTCATAATCACTCCTCCATATACTTCTTGAAGTCTTCAATAACGTCACTCGCATTATATCCTCTGAGCCACTCTAAACCGATGTCTTCAAAGTGCTCGTCAAACCATTTGCAAACCTTTTCTATAAAGGCATCAGTGCGAGTGTATTCAACTTCATCGTTGGATTCTTTAGTTGAAAAGATTTCAAGAACACTTTTATCGCTTTCTCCGAAATACAATTTCTCTGGTGCTTTCATAACTTATAAACTATTTGGAAATTCTGCTCTAAACTTGTTTAACTCTCTCTCGTGTTTTAGCTCTGCCTTTAGTCGTCCATTCTCCATTTTGAGTTTCGTGATTTCTTCTATAAGAGATAACATTTTATCTAATACTTTCTTATCGTCCATAACTTTATCCTCCCATTTTTTGTCTGATAGATTTGAGCCAATCTATTTTTCTTTCATAAACAACTTGATTTACTTCGTGAATGTGTGCTTTTTGGGTAAATTGTATATCTGCAATAATAGCATCAAACATTTCCTCATCCTCTTCACTCCACTCAATAAGCTTCTGCTCAATCTTCTTCAATTCTTTCTTCTCGGCATCCCAATCACCTTCATGAAACTTTGGCTCAACCTTATCAACAGGTTTAACCCTCCTCGGTTTAGCTACTCGTTCCAGTTGCGAGATATTGACAAGTACCCCACCTTCATTGCGGGTTACTTTGTCTCCAACTTGGATTTTGGAAAGGAAATTGGCGTGCTCACCTTGCTTTTCAAGCCAAGCAATGGCAGCAGTAAATTGGTCTTTGAATTGTTCATCAGATTTACGCAATCCGTCATATAGATATTCTAATATCCATTTCTTAGATTGCTCACCCTCGCTCTCTTTGAGTTCGGGGAATATATCTTGAAGATATGCAATAGTGTTACTGCTTATTGTTTCGTCATTAAGAGCGTCTTTTGCTCTTTTAAGAGCCTCATTATAGGCTTGCGCTTTTTGTTCTTCTGTCATAATTATTCGTTTTTAAGTTCTAAGATTGCCTTCTCTATTTCGTCTACTCTCTTTTTGTGATAAGCGAGTTCTTCCTCTTTTTCTTCTATTTGAAGTTCCTTCACTTTGTCATTCCACTGCAACCACCTTGCTTTAACCGTATCTCTAAATGTATAAAGAACACAATATCTTTCAATACTTATAATATCATTAGGATGACTATCGAATTTTGTGTCTTTCTTGTTGAACCCTATTTGAAGTATATGTGTCATATTTTTCAAACACGCACTCTTCTGTTTTTAGATTTTTTCCTTGGCATCCCCACTTTGGGCAATTACTACAATTCATACTCTTTCAATGTCATTTTATCTTTTATTTTACCTCAACAATTTCTCCGCCTTCTAACTTGTAGAAAGTGTCAGCCTTGACAGACTCACCATCCACCTTTACTGCTCGCACTCCAAATATTGGATATGTTTCTCCATTCCAATCTCCACGCTCCGTGAGCACAAGCCAGCACCCTAAAGCACCTTTTGCCTTGCTATCCTTGCCTGTAACAACAGCAATGCTATCTTTACCTCCTACACTGGCGGCAGAGCAGTTGCCCGTGTTGGTGGCGGCAGAGCCGTAGCCCGTGTTGGTGGCGGCAGAGCGGCCGCCCGTGTTGGTGGCTGCAGAGCCGTAGCCCGTGTTGGTGGCTGCAGAGCCGTAGCCCGTGTTGGTGGCGGCAGAGCCGTAGCCCGTGTTGGTGGCTGCAGAGCGGTCGCCCGTGTTGGTGGCGGCAGAGCGGCCGCCCGTGTTGGTGGCGGCAGAGTAGTCGCCCGTGTTGGTGGCGGCAGAGCGGTCGCCCGTGTTGGTGGCGGCAGAGTGGTCGCCCGTGTTGGTGGCGGCAGAGCGGTCGCCCGTGTTGGTGGCGGCATCTTTTACTTTGTCTAAGATGACCTTCACTCCTGCACCAACAAGACCTTTCAAGCCAATCTCGCAAGACACGTGCAACTTACTGCTTGCAGTCTTTACTTCATCGCATTTAATTTCACCGCCTTGCTCAACTGCGCAGAAACGGTTTAGATTTCCATTTTCATCCGTAGGAGGATAGAAAGAAAATACATCCAGCGGATTTCCGCAGGCGTGGAAACCACGCTCGCAGACTTCGGGGTGTTCTCCTTCGGAAAGTTCGTAGTCCTTGCCGACCTCGTATTGAAAATCTCTGCACTTGAGGTCTTTGTCAAAGCCTTTGTAGGCTATTTTCTTTTGTTCTTTCATAGTTGTTTTATTTAGTTTGGTTTTGTTCTTCGTTCTCCCAGAGAAGAATACCTTGACGCATGTAGCGCAAGTCATTTATCGTGTTGCGTATGAAGTCGGCGTTCCTGCCGAGCTCGCCGTAGTTATTTTCTCGCACCTTTTCCAGATGCGTCAACGCTGCGCCTATGTGGTCGGCAGCGCGGTGTAAGCGGTTGATGTCTGCTTGTCTCATAATTGTCGGATTGGTTGTTTCTTTTATGGAAATTCATTGAAGTGTTTTCACTTGAAAAAACGAAAGATGCTGTCGAGGTCGCGCAGCTTGCCGCGGACGATGTCGTAGCCTGCGAGGATGCTGCTGTCCTGCTCGGCGGCGGTGTCTATGTTGATATGTCCGTGCCACACGTCGCAGAGCTGAGAGAGAGCATTGCGGAGCGGTTCCAGCGGCACACGGTTTATCTCCTTTGCCAGGGTGTACTTGCGTATCTCCTGCTCTACGTCTTCAAGCAGGATGCAGGCTTGTGCCAGAACAATGCCGCAGGTGTCGGCGAGGGCGTGTAGCTGCGCCTCGTCGATGCCATGGCGCAGGTAGTTGTTGGCAATGGCATAGCGCAGCTTGTCGATGTCGCCTTGCAGATATTTCTCCAGTTTGTCGGCTGCGGTGTCGATGAGGTCTATTGCCTCCTCGGTGCCCAAGGCGCAGAGGGTCTTGTTGAGTTCCTCGCGCTTGGCGAGCACTCTGTTGGCAAGGCGTTTCCATTCATGGCGATAGCGTGGCGAGAGGCGCAGCTGGTTGAGAGGCAACGTCAGGGTAGTGGCATAGCCTGCCATGATACACACTACGCGCAGCAGGATGCCGCGGGCATTGGAGGCGAGGCGTGGGTCGTATCGGGTCAGCATCGTCATTATGATTTTGTCGTCGTCTTGGTAAGTTTTTCCTCCTCTTGCTTTGCCCAGCGGCGCAGTCCTGCTACTCGGTAGCACAACTCGTTTTGCAGGCATCGCAGCCACTCCCAGTCGTTGTTGCTCAGTTCTTCGGTTGTGGTGATATGGGTCACAGTCTCAAAGACGAGGTCTAACTTGTCCGCACATTGGCGCAGACGGTTGATGTTACGTTTCTTCATAGCGTGTGTAATTTTATACATTTTCATCTCTCTCTCTCGTGCCACCAGCCTGTCTGCTTGGGGCGGTGGTCTATGGTGTGTGTGCCTTTCTCATATCTGCTGCACCGTCGTTCCTTGGCGGCTATCTCTCCGTAGTTGGAGAATGGGCAGTAGGCAATGACGGGGTCGGTGGCAAACTGCACCAGCCGCGCATGCCTGCAGTCCATGCAGCGGACAAGAACGGGTGGGGTAGTAGGTTTCATTGCAGTTTTATCGTCTGAAAGATTTGTCGGTGAAAATAACCCTGTCGAACATCTCATTGAAGCGGTCGGCGATGCGGTCGCCGTACTTCTCGCGGATGTCGCGAGGAGAAAGGTTGGTGGTGATGAGTGTGAAGAGCTGTTCGTCGTAGCGGCGCGTGAGGAGTTCTATGGTGGGGTTGAACACGTTGCCGTAGTCCAGCACCTCCGTAGGCTCCAGTCCCAGGTCGTCGATGGCGAGCATGGGCAGCTTGCAGTGCCGGTGGTAGTTATCGTAGTCCTTGCTGCACATCCGGGCTATCTCTCGCGCCGACACCTCGTACACGTTGAGAGACTGACCGTAGGCATCCTTGCCTCCTACATAGCCGTAGAGGGTACGCACGGCACGCATCAGTGTGGTCTTGCCGTTGCCGCAGGTGCCGCAGAGCAGCATGCCCACTTTCGACATCTCGGTGAGCCACTGCGCCACCTTGACGATGGCGGCACTCATATTCTCGGTGGGTTCATATTCGCCACCGCGATACTGCACCTCCGTCATGACGCAGGCAGTGAGCAGCTCAGTGGTTTGCTCTGGGGTGTAGGGCAGCTTAAAACGTTCCCTCGTAATCCGCCTGCGGAGTAACTCTGAGGCTAACGCGCCTGCGTGAACGGTCTGACCCCGTTCCAGTCTTAGTGTCGTTTCCATAGTCGTTTGCTTTTATGCGGATGCGCAGCCAGTCGCAGAAGTGACCCTTGGCGTCGCGCAGGTTTTCGTGTGTCTCAAGACCGCGTGCGCGGCAGTGCGTGGCAAACTCGGAGAGAAAGGGGCTTAGGTCGGTGAGGTGGAACTTCATCAGCACAGCCTCTTGCCAGCTGCGGTCAGCGAGCATCTCGCTTATCTCTTCCTGAAGACCTCTCGCGCGCACGCGCGGTTGTTGTTGATGATATATATCTTTAGATATATTATCTTTATATTCTATAGTTGTTGTTAGTTTGTTTGTTATTTGTTTGTTATTTTGTTTGTTATTTCTCGCTGGCGAACTTTGGAAATCATTATATTTTACTATGGTTATGAGCGAAAATTTGTTTGTTGTTTTGATTGTTAATTCTGCGTGATTTTGTTTGTTACTCAGTTTTTTCAGTATGGTTCGCAGCTGCATGGGAGAGAGGTTCAGCGTCTCGGACAATTTCTTTATCGTAGTGACCAGCTGACCTCGCTTCACCGTGATGCCGTTCCATTGCTTGTCCTCGGTGTTGGCGGCGAGCAGCAGATAGAGGAACACCTGCAAGGTGGGGGCATCATAGAAGTGCTCCCAGTCAAGCATCTGGGTGTAGAGTTTTATCCATGTCTTTCTCATAGCTCCTCCTTCCGGTTGCTACATTGTCCAGGCAGGTGAAGTACCCTGCTCGCCATGCTTCCTCGGCAGTGGCGTCGGGGTGGGTGGCAAGGTAGTCGCTGCGCTGGCGTTCATAAACTTGTTTCATAGGTTGAAGAGGTATTTGTTGATGATTTTCTGAAAGTCGTCCAGACTGCGGCAAAGGCGATAGGCATAGAAGTAGTCCTCGGCATCGCGCTGGAACTCTTTCTGCTCGGGCGACTGCCTGCCGCTCTTGGTCTTCATCTCTATCCACAGCCCGCAATAGCCTTGCGAGGGTATCATGAGGAAGAGGTCTGCCACTCCTGCACGTACGCCCTCGGCTTTGAGCATGGCTCCCGTGGTGGCGTCGCGGCGCCCTCCGTTGGGGATGGCGAAGAGAAACCTGCCTACGGGGCGCGTGGCTTTGTTGAAGTGGCGAAACCACTCTATGCAGCTTTTCTGCAACTGATGCTCTTGCTG
>OCTW011590701.1_pt1 | contig 56936 bp, 64 predicted proteins | sample 1539671 | NCBI WGS metagenome assembly OCTW01 (sample SAMN02144230, study PRJEB22623) | gut metagenome | biome: sheep rumen | host: Ovis aries | place: New Zealand | reverse complement strand
CCTCGCCACACCTGCCATTTCCTGTCGCTTGATGGGGTCCTGCGGACGGAAGTTTCCGTCATCGTCACCAACTATGATGCCGTGTTCGTTCGCCCATTTGATATGCGGTACGGCCCACGAATCAGCGGATTCCTTCGCTCGTTCCTCCTCATATTTCTTCATGTATTCTTTGAACTGTTCATAAGAACCCATCTCGTCATCCTCCAATCTCTTGTTCACCTGCTGGGCTATCCAGCCCTGCTTGCTGTAAAGATACGGTCCCGGACACGCCGTTGCCTGAAAGTCTCTGTGCACCGTCATGTTGCAGCCGTTCCTGTGATGCACCCTGTCATCCTTGTTATCCGACCACACGAGCTTCTCGATGCCGTTACGCTTGCAGACATCTACAAGCAGGTTGATGAGCGACTCAAGTGCTTTATCAGATACGTGCCAGTCAGGAGCACCGCCGTCATTGGCTACCTCAAAGGTGATGGCTCTGTGGTCATTAGCAGGAGACCCGCTCGTCCACGCTCTGTCCGCTTCGTGCACATACAAGCCGATGCGCCCATCAGTACCGATTCCGTAGTTGGAACTCGCCTCACGCTTGGTGTTCTGAAATATCTTTCCGCATTGCTCCACAGTCAGATTTCCTGCCATATGGTGGATGGTAATGGTATCTATCTTGTGGTTGCGAGGATGATGGCAGTTTGGGGAGATGAGAGTATAGGTCACAAGTTTGCTATCACTCATACGATTCGTCCTCCAGTTTCTTCGCCTCTTCTTCCAACGCATGTTCGTCTCCCTTGCGTTTGTTCGTAAGGATGTCAATAGCCTTTACGATTGGTTCGGGGAGAGGCACTCCCATAAGACCTGCGTTCTCAATAATGGACAGCGTTTCGTTTGCGATGAAGCCAATGATGACCGCATCACGGATGTAATCGCTACCGATAACGAGATCAAGTCTGTACGCAACGAGCACAAATAAAAGGGTCATACACTTGCGGCACAACCCTTTCCATCCTGCTCTTGATTCAAGTTTCCCACTTTCTGTTTTTCGGGAGTTGTGGAATACTCCTGCGACTACGAGTCCTGCGATGTAGTCAATCGCCATAAAGATCACAAGTGTCATAAGACCTTCGTCCCAACCCCCGAATAATGTCGTAATTATACTGCCCACGACACCAATGGCTGTACATATTCCTGCTTTCATTTTATTCCCCCCCCTTTTCGGGTCTAAAGAGTCTTGGTTCACTCATAAATATTTCCCCTTTTCGGGTTTAACGAGTCTTGGTTGCATATATACTTCCCCTTATAGGGTATGCGTTGGAGTATGGGCTATTCGCTAAACACAGGATAACCGTTTGCACTATCGGTCACATAAGAGTATGTGTCTAATTTGCCAAATTCGCCAAATATAACACTAAATGTTCCTTTTACAGATTGTATTTTATGCAGATAATCTGTAATATATTCTGAACCATCATCGAACTGAAGCATTACAACAGAACCTGCATCATAAGCGTTTTTTATCTCTTGCCAAGTCTTGTCTAATGCCCCTGTATCATCGTTGGAGTGTACTATTAACGCACCCCCGCCAGTACCGCCGCCACCGCCAGAGCCATTGTAATTTTCAGAGATTCGAGCGAGCGAATTGCTTACCACGTCATAGAAGTCTGCTTTCCCCCCTGTCCCGCTTCCGCTTGCGTCTACCTTGTCGGCAAGTTTGGAAAGCGATTCCATAACCGTCTTCGTGTAATTAGATGTTTTACCCATTTTTCACACTCCTTTATAAACTACATGCCTGTAATAGCCGTGAATTCTGCCTCCGTGATGATGCCATCCGCTACTGCTTTGCGCAGTCCTTCGATGGTCACCTTACCTCTGCGGTAGAGGTTCTGCAGCGCTTTTGCCTTTGGACTCATTCTTCACCACCTCCATAAAGCAGTTCATAGGCTTCCTCAAGGTCCGTCATCCTGCCCATCGTGATGGACACCGTTCCGTCTCTGTGGTCGGTCACATCGCCTGCCACGTTGATATCGGAGTTGTCGAACTCATCGATGACCGTTTCTCCCGTCTCATCATCGATGGTCTCCGTGACGATAGACCAAGCGATGCCGTCTTTGAAGATGGCCATCGCATCTGCATAGGTCATCTCCAAGCGGAAGGTCTTGGTCTCACGACCGTCCCAGAACGGGTCTTGGTTTCGGCCTTCAGGGATTTGGGACGGATACCGGGTATCGCCCACCTTGATATAAAAATTCACCATATGTTTTACCTCACTTCTCTATAAGAAAATAACCTAAGTCACTATTGGAATGCTGGGAGCCGTCTTTTCGGTACACGAGGTAGATAAAGTGCTGTGCACCGTTTGTCGTGTAGGTCACCTTCGTGTAATCACTGATGGTCGTTCCGCTCTTCTGATTTCCTCTTGTGTGCGCCTGTACCGTACCGCTCGTGTTGTACGCAGTTGGATAGGATGAAGCGTCTAAGGTCGATGCGATCATGTAGTCGTAGTTGGACTCAGCGTAGGAACGGATATAGACGGTGAAGGTCGTGTAGCCTTCGAAGGTTATCTTCGCTACACCGTAGGAATTGTTCACGCCTTTGTTCGCGGCTTGATATACGCCATCGTATAACGCAGAATTTGGGTTCGTGACCGAGCCTATGGAGAAGCCGTAGGAACCTTCCTGCGCTATCGTGTAACTGCTGAACTTGATGGTCTTGGCCGTTCCCCCGATAAGGGTCTTACCCGATTTGATGGTTTTAGCGGTACCGCCGATGAGGGTCTTTCCACCCTTGATGGTCTTGGCGGTACCACCGATAAGTGTCTTGCCTGCTGCCATAAGTGTCACCCCTTAAGCGTAAGTCCAAGAGATGGCACCGTTGACAGTGGGATTGGTATCAGCGGAGTTCAGTGCTTCGCCACGAGCCATGTAGGTCGTGTAGCCTGTGTCTGCGGCATTGACTGCTGTCGTTCTATTTACTATCGCTGATAATAGCTTCCCACTCACAACGCAATCGTAATCATACCATCTATAATCTGCTGGTCTATTTACAAGGACGAGCATATACGGACCTGCACTGTAGTTATTAAGCAAAACGCCTACATCCTCACCCAAATCCTCATTTAAGAGATCTAAATAAGCGTTAACTGCTGCGGAAATATCATCTGCGGTAAGCGCCCTGAAATTGGCCGCTCCATTCGACCCATCGGGTGCAGCGAGGACTGTATTTTTGGTTCTTGAAATTGTGGCATCGTAGACTCTGGAGCTGAAGTTCGTCAGATTTGCAATATTATGATTATGACTTGCCGCAGCATAGTCCGTCCCAGCCACCGCAGCAGTAACACCGCCTGAGCCGTTGCCTTTGAGGATGCCAGATGCTGTAATCTGACCCTGTGCGTTCTGGTATTCCGCAGTCCAAACATTAGCAGTAGAAACACTAACAACCTCCACGCTTGGGCTGCCAGTATTTCTCACGAATACAATACTTGTAGTCGTGCAATAGATAAGCCGAAAAACTTTCGAGTCATTGATTGTGAAAACAATCTTTCCTGCTACATGAGCAGCTCTAATGTTGGCAAATGTTTCTGTGCCATACGCCGCAACGAACACCTCAGGAGGTACTTCCTTGTTATCGACATACTCTTTTGTTGCAATCTGCGTTGCGGCTGAAGATGAAGTCGGTGTCGGTGCGGTCGGAGTTCCTGTAAACGCAGGAGATGCAAGAGGAGCTAAAACAGCACTGGCTGTATTCCACTGTCCTGCAGCGGTTCCCAAAGTATATAGCGTAGAACCGGCCACAGCCGTGAACACAGTCATAGTCATCCCCGATACAGTAGCAACTCGTGTCAAGGTATAGACGAGTCCATCCTTCTGAACGATCACAACTTTTCCTGCATCATGCGCCGCAACGATATCTGTGTCAGCGGTAACGCCGTATTCTGCAACGAAGACATCAGACGAAACCTCCTCAACACTTACGGTTTCGTTCCCCGTTGACCGATTGTATAGGAAACGCACACGAAGGTCATATGGCTGACCGAAATTGCAATAAAAATACAATGCCATAATGCCGTCATTATATGAACCGCTCGTGTAGATGCAGTATTGAAATTCGCTTAGGATGACTATGGGTAATTTTCCGTCCCCAATTGCGGCCCAAATCTCAAGGGCTGTTTTGTCGGCGGTGTAGGTAGTTACGCCAGTATCCCGGTCGTAATCCGATTCAATATTTACCCAGAATATCTCAGGAGGTACTTCCTTGCTGTCTACATACTCCTTCGTTGCAATCTGCGTTGCGGCTGAAGATGAAGTCGGCGTAGGTGCAGTCGGTGTTCCTGTAAACGATGGGGAGTCTACCAGATTTGCAGATGATACAGTCCATTGATCTACACCTCGTGTACTAACCGCTGTACAGTACGCAAGTGCGCTACCCATTAGAGGACGAGCAAAATACATCTGCATCGTCGCATTATATGCGTAACGAAAACTAAGGATATAGAAGTTTATACCCATAGTAACTATTGGCAGCATTCCCGATTCTGATGCTGTGTAAATATCACTGATTGTTTTATCAGCAGTATAAGTATGCGTATCCGTCTGCGAATCATACGTATCAGTCAAATGCACCCAGAATATCTCAGGCGGTACTTCCTTGCTGTCAACATACTGCTTGGTTGCAACGTCCATGTTGTTGGTCGGGCCTGCACCTACCGTCAGTTTGCCTGCAAGCCATTCATTGCCCAACCAGTCAAGAGTACGGGCGTTACCTTCATACGTCAATCCATTTCCTACGACTTCAATATATTCTCCAGCATAATTTGGATCGTACTCTGTGTTGAGGTAGAGGAAAAACTGAGGAGACAAAATTGGCAAATCTTTTGCAATCAAGGTCACCTGATTTGACGAGACGCTAAAGCTAACTATTTCTGCATAGTCGCTCTTTATGTCCTCAATAGCATCTGCGGCAACCCCTCTTGGCGTGAAGGTGAATTGCCATTGTATAGTTTTTGTTTCAGGGAATCGCAATGCTGTCCAGTCGCCATTCAAATCGTACATACGATCCCAAAGCGTACCCTCGGAACTGTCTATAAACCTTTCCAATTCATCTGCATCTGACTGTGTAATTTCCCCATCCCCGTCAATATCTGCGCATCGCAGAGATGTAGGGTCTGTAATCGTGGATTGCCCGCTTAAATGCGCATTCACTAAATCGAGGTCTTCTTGATTGATTAGTCCATCGCCATTTATATCGCCGAGTTTTCTTCCGTTATAGCCGCCTTGGGCTGCTACATTTTTATAGTCATAAATATTACCACGTCCGAAAGTGTGCTGATAAGCACCTAAAGCCGCTGTTGAGCCTTCCGCATGCGAGGTAAGTCCATATGCGCTTGAGTTATACCCTTCCGCATGAGAATAGTCTCCAAAAGCATCTGTATGTGAGCCTTCCGCATGCGAGGCCCAGCCAAGCGCACGTGAGATATCCCCTTCAGAATGTGAGTAATCACCACCTGCGGACGGAGTGATAACGCTCATGTATCTTGCTGTGACACTCTCAGAGCTATCTGGAACTAAAGGGCTCTCTAAATACAGTTTCTTATTTTCAAAATCAATAGATGTTATACGACTGAGATGTATAATATCCTCGTTATAGTCATCAGTAAGGTGTTCGGAATATTCAATGAGTTGTCCTGGCGCATACGACAAACGCCATTGTCTTTGGCCGTAATCCCAGTCCAATGTCGTGGCGTTTAATGCACCTGTGATTTTAATATTTAAGGAATACCGATCCCAAGTTCCTTCAGCATGAGAACCTCGTCCAATTGCGACTACGCCCTCCCCTTCGGCGGTAGCACTCTCCCCAAGTGGAGAACCTTCCGCCCGCCCTGCGGTTACATAGTCCACACCCTTAATCATCGGTGTGTCAGACCAACTTGCGGCAGTTCCATTTGTGGTTAAGAACTTTCCGCTATTCCCTGTCTGATCTGGAAGAGCATCGACAGAGTCCCACGAAAGCGCACTGCCGTCCGTGGTCAGGAACTTACCGCTCTGTCCGCTCTGAGAAGGAAGCGGTGCCTGATAGTCCGTCCCTGCTACAGCGGCAGTAACTACACCATCGCCCTCGCCTTTGAGGATACCAGTCGTAGTGATCTTCGGCTGCTGAGGACCAACGATAGATGCCGCTTGGTCTTTATAGTACTCAGCGTTATCGTGGTAGAACTCGTCATCGGGACCTACGGGAATTCCGTTCCTTGTGCCCCTTGCCGCCGCTTCAGCATCAGATGCCTGAGTGCCGACAGACGCAGCAGAAGCCGCCGCAGCAGTAGCAGAGTTCGCCGCATTGGTCTCAGAGGTGCTTGCGTTGGATGCAGAGGTAGCCGCCTGACTTGCCTTCGCACTTGCAGTGCTTGCAGATGCCGCCGCATTTCTCGCTGCCGTTTCCGCATCGATCTTAGAGCCTGCAGCATCCGTTGCATAGTCAAGAGCCTCGTTCGTGAGTTCCTGTGTTCTTGCTGCGTCTGATGCCGCATCGCTTGCAGATGTTGCAGCGTTGGCTTCAGAGGTGGCGGCATTGGAAGCGGATGTAGCCGCATTGGAAGCGGAGGTGGATGCATTAGATGCGGAAGTCGCCGCTTCAGTTGCAGAAGAAGCAGCCGCCGTAGCTGAGTTGGATGCCTGGTTCTTAAATCCATCAGCAGCGGATGCGTACTGGCTTGCACTTGTTACGGAGCTTGCTGCAGCAGAAGCCGAACCACTTGCTGCGCTTGCTGAGCTTGCGGCAGCCGTTGCGGAATCAGCGGCATTATCCGCTGAATTCTGTGCATTGGTTTCTGCAGTCTCTGCTCTATCCACGAGTGCATCCAGTATATCCTTGTAGTCAGGATCGAGTTTACTTCCAACGATAGAGCCTGGTTTTATAGATGCGGTTACATTCTTACTACCATCTTGGTTGGTTGTTTCTGTAAAATCAATCTCAGCTGAATCTACGAATGTAATGGCATTGAACATTGCGCTGACATCACACTCACTATAACTACCATCCTCATTGGTAATGCGTAGTTTGTAAGTGCTTCCACTTTGAATGATGGACACGGACACGGGAATCTTCTCAATGTTTGTGTCAATAGTCGTAGTCGTTCCACCCTTTGTTTTAATGGTGAACGTTCCAGTCGTGCTATTGTATGTAATTGTCTTCACCAAGGAATTCGCGTCTGCGATGGTCTCAAACTTGGCATCAGCAGCCGCTTTCGAGTAAGTATTTCCGGCAACGCCTGCTGCAACTGCTTGAGTAAACGCCGTGGTAGCAATCTGCGTACTGCTGTCCTCCGTGGATGGCGTTGGAGCAGTTGGTGTTCCTGTAAATGTAGGCGAATCAATCGGAGCCTTCAGCGCAAGAGCAACTTCCAGTGCAGTCCTGATTGCGTCAGTGTAATTCTTAGTCGCAGGATCGGAACCGACTTCGGGAGTCGCAAGATTCGTAATCTTGTTGTTGTTCATGTTGAGCGTTCCGCTCATAGTTCCCCCAGCAAGCGGAAGGTAGTTTGCTTCCCTCGCAAAAGCCGGATGGTAGGTTTCTCCGTCAGTCGTATACTCAATGTCGCCGTTCATCTTCACTCGAATGGCTTTGATGTCACCACTTGCAACACCGCCAATCTCGTTAATGTCAAGCCCGGTGAAGTTAAGGTTGTCTGCAGTTACACCGCCAGCACTCCCATCAGAGTGGATGGAAGTCGGGTTGAACATTTTACAGAGTTCATCAATATCGTGTGAAAGTTGTTCAGGCCCCATTGTATCCGTAGACGGATTACCTTGTGTACCATTAAAGGTTCTTTGTGGTCTGTAACTCATTGAAGTAATACCTCATCTTTCAAAATTGTCGGGATAACAAAATCGGTCGGTTCGTAAACAAAGCCGATTGCAACAACCGTCAATGGAGAGTTCAGCTTATTATTCTTGATCTCCAACTGGAATGTGTTTGACATCTGTGTCAATTCCACCATTTTTACAATGGCTTCACGGAAACCCCAAATCCGTCCCCAATTGCGGCCCCAAACAAGAGATTCTGAAACATCAACAGTATTTAAGTTGTACTCAAATATATGATCGTTGTATCCCATGATGATGCGGCAGTCCGCATCGATCTCACTCACTGTGGTTGTCTGCTTAAAAATAATTCCAACAAGACGAACAACCTTGTTTACAAAAGGATTCCCAAAATGGTATTCCTTTGTCTTTATATGAAGGTTTATAGCCTTGTCTTCACCAGTCTCAGCATCTACATCACAGATTCCAACATCGACCTGCATCAAGTAGTTTGTGGATGCAAAATAGAATCCATAGCCATCCTCGAACCATGCGTTCACTTTCCATCCTGTATTCTCTGTGAACGACTTGGTTTCCCACTCGAATTTCAAAACTCTTGTATTGCCTTCGTCTTTGTCGGTGTTGTATGCAAGATAGTAAACGTTGTTTCGGAAGTAACCCACGCAATCTTCTTTTGAGTCAATGGATGCGATGGTGTTATCTACACGGGAACCTGTAATCTTTTTAATAACTTCGTTTCCTTGAATGAGAACAAGGTCGGAGTTCAAAATAGAAACGGATACGTTGTATAGACCGTCCTTGCCAAGATAAACAAAGGAGTGAGGAGTAAGAGCGATACTTCTTGGACTCATGCAGCCATATGGAAGGTTCAATGGCTTCCATCTGGCATCCTCAAGGGCATTGATTCCACTCCATACATACCAACCATTTTCATAAGACACCAATATAGACTCAGACAACTGCATCATAGCGGTTGGTTTGCCGTATCTGTTCTCCCCGTAGACCCTGTTGTAATCACTCTTGAAGTATGTAGGATTACCGATCTCAGAATAGAAAACTGCGTTATCGTCCGGGTTTCCTGTAGCGAATACTCTATAGGAAGCAGTGTGCACAATAAACATCGTGCATTTCTTGATTGGAGCCAAATTGTTGTCGTTGATTTTGCCCTCTTGTGTTGTCGTATATGTGATTACGCAGCCAGTATCTCCAGCATCAACATAGCCGTTACTCACAAGACCGTTTGTGTTCTTGGTGAAGATAACCGTGTTGCTTTCTTTCTTGGCAGTCCACCCTGTAATCGATACAGATTTGATAGCATCAACGATTGTGTTGATGGATGCGTTTGCACCAACTGATACCGTGTGCGCATTATCATCGATATAAAGGGTAATTGTACCTGCTGCGGTGGAACCGTTCACAACAGTGATATAAACGATCTCCGGCTGAGACGGATCGTAAGGGGTCACCACTCTCGCAACCGATGATGCAAATTGCGGGACTTCCGTAACATCCGTCCACTTTTCTGTGTCCTTATAGTTCTCCGTTGCTAAATTGATGTTGTCTCTCGCAACCTTCGCTTGGTAGAAGTGACCAAGATCACCCGTAGTGGAATTGTCATTATTCCTGACAATCTTTCCTGCCGGAACAGATGCCGTACCAGCTTCAGAAGAAAAGTCGTAGTCGCCAATGCAATACAACTCAGTTCCATCGCCAAAATAAAACTTATTAAATACAACAAACGGGTAAATGCGAGTTGCCCCTGCGGTGATAGCTGTCTTCAGTGTTAATCTATCCGTGTCTTGGTTATAGTCATAGACTTTGCTGTCAATAACAATAATCCGTTTATAGATCGAACCAATAGACCAAATATGAGCGTCAGTCACTTCAACCTTTGAGTAATAACTTTTTACAGTTGATGTAGCTGGTGTGAGGATTATCTTATCCCCATCAATCACGGTCCCGCTTACAGTCAATCCGTAAGATGAGAGATTCACGGTTATATCGTCATAATGCCAAGCGTTGTCTTTGTAAATAAATTCATATTTATCTTCAGGCAATGTTCCTGGATTGGAAAAAGAGACGGTGAATGTTTTATTATTCATCGTCCGAAGTTGCTTTGCAAAACTATCAAGGTTGATGTTCTTACTGCCTTTTCTTGTTTTGAAAGACTTAATCTCAGCCGAGTATTCCGCATTTTCAGAAAGCACCACCTCGTTATCCTTAATGGAAATACCAGCAACACTATCATTAAACCCACCGCTGAAGTCTGAATATACCTGCTGCAGAAATTGATTCATACTCATCGTTAGTACCTCGCAGGCATGCGTCTATATCTTCTGTTGGCAAGATCAGTGGCATTATCCATTTCATCAAGGTGAGACCAAAACAACTGGTCATACTGCTGAGAATCTGTATCCCCCTGCCCGTAAATACGTGCTCTCATTCTTGCGGAGAGATAGTATTTAATAGTTTCAGCATATCTGTCAGGAATCGGTAAATCTGCTTCAACAGTCTGCGGTGGATCAGGTAAATACCTGAATGTGATATCGAATGTTCCTGGGTGGTAGAATGTGATAGCCTCGTTGCTAACTTCGAAAAACGGAGCCTCAAGAGGTCTTCTCGTGTTGTGTTTTGTGACCTTTTCGAATCTAACCAGTTCACGGTCAAATTCATAAGAATCACCAGCTTCTCTATTGCCGTGCGATTCATAAGTCACCGTTTCTATTGGTGCGGCAAGCGGGTGTTGTCTCGCAATATACTTAATTGCGTCTTTGATCCACATGAATGCCGTAACGCTTTCTATTTGTAAGCCCGTCTGCAACTGGGCATCGATTCTGATTTCATTACTTGTCATATACTGATACCCCCATGCGTTCTTCTGTATGAGCTGTTCAGTTCATCTCTTTCCTGCGCAAGAGAAACCTCCTGCGCCGTTTCATAGGAAGCGGCTTCCATTTGATTTTTAAAATCATGATGTTTCGTCTCCTCCAACTTTTTGTTGGATGCTTCCAAATCTTTTAATAACTTATCCGTCTTGGCTACCAGTGTCCGCTCACAGTAGTCAAGCGTTCTTGAGTCAAGCGCATCAAATGGAACAGTAAAGCAGTAGGTGTTCCCTTTGTTGTCTGCGCTATGCACCTCATAATTCCCTGATCTCGTGTCGTAGACAATAAAATAACCGCTTTCGATAGCGGTTATTCTTTCTGCAATCCCATACAGATCATGTTCTACGATTTCGAGCCAAGGTCTTCGTAAATGCAGACTATCTGCAGTCTGCCTGACCCTTCGTTTCATTTACCCTCCTCATGATTAGAAGCAACCCCCACCCGGCGATTTGCTACTGGCTTCCCCCCATAAAAACAGGGAGAGAGGAAACCCTCTCCCCCTGATAAGGCTTGAACTAAACTTCTGCAATGCCAGTGATTCTGCCGTTGGCAGCAGGCTTGGTGCAGAGCAGTTCTGCGTATTCGACCAGTGAGCCTTCGTAGGCTGCCTTGTCTGCGATTCTGTGCAGGATAGCACCGTCGAGGTCCATCCAATCCCAGTCAGACAGTCTGCCGAGATACAGCCACTTGGTGTTGATGAGGTCCATCATATTCGGCTTCATGTACTTCTCAACGGAGATGGGTACATGGCCGTAGGACACCAGATCGTAACCGCCGTTGACCTTCATGTATTCGATGTTTCTCTTATAGGTGTTCTGCTCATCGATGAACGCTCTCTGAACACCATAGGAGCAAGCGATGAAGTTGGGCTTCTCACCTACTCTTGCATCGATACCATCGAAGCCTTCCTGAATCCACATGGAATCCAGAGCCTGCGGAGTTCCGCTGCTCGCCTTATCCAGAACGATAGGCTTGAACCAGTTGTTCGTGGTTCTGTCGATACCGTAGATAGTAGTGGCGGTCATGATGTCGCCGATACCAGTCAGCTCATTGCCATAGTTGCCGGACAGTACGATGTAGTCGTTTGCAGCAAGGGTAGCATTGGCAGCCAGGGTGATAGTGCCAGTGGCATAGTCAACATCCACGATCTCACCTGCAGTCACCTTTGCGGTGAAACTGCCGCTGGAAACAGTGCCGATGTCGATGAACTGGCCAGGATAGAAGGCGTTAATGCTACCGCTGCCAGCCTTCAGGACAAATGCCTTTACACCAGAGGTATTAGCATTGACCTGACCCATGATACCCTCAGAAGTGCCAACCATGTTTCTGCGGAGCATATCATTGCCGTCCACAACGAGGTTGTCCATCATTTCGGTAACCTGATCTACGAAGGAAGCCTTCTGATCTTTGGAAGTACGGATCATCTTGTCGGTCAGGCTGAAGCGTGCATACAGGTTCTTTGAGAGCGCTTCGCCCTGTGCGTAGTTACGAGCGGAGGGAGTCGGCAGGTTGCCATCTTCTGCTCTTGCGCCTACGCCGCCGGAACGACCGTACTGCAGGGGGAACTTAAACTTGTTGCCCACGATGTACTTGCTGCCCTTCTGAACGGCTGCAAGGATGGGGCCGGAACCCTCATCGAGCTGCTTGATGATAGGTGCGAGGTAATAAGTCTTGAGAGCGTTCTCAAGAGTGGTTAAGGTTTCAAGTGCCATTGTTTTTCTCCTTTACCTTCTAAGGTCTCCGAGGAAGAGGTTTCTTGCGTCCTCCATACTCGCCGCAGTCTTTGCGGGAGTTCCGGGAATCTGAGTCCCGCTATTGGAGATGGTTGCAGGTCTACCGCCTTCCTGTAATTCTTTTAGATAGTTTTCAATTACTTTGGACTTAATGTTATCGTCCATGATGATTCTCTGAACGCTGTCGTTATCTGAGAGATAGTCATCAAGAGTTTTGCTGCCTTCAGCATTCGCCTGACGAAGCTGCTCGATAAGATTGTTCTGAGAATTCATCTTCGACTCCATGTACGCATCTTTGTACGAACGTGGGTCTTCAGCAGAAAGATTATTGTCGTTGATGTACCGTGCGATGTCTTCGAAATAATCGTTCGCATCAGGTGTAGCATCGAGGAATTCACCGAGCACTTTCTTTACAGATTCTCTGTGTTGAGCGGCTTTTGATTCTTCCAGTAAAGGTGCCAGTTCATCCTGTAAACCAGAGAGACGTTCCGTGACATTCTTGTCTGCGATCTGTTCAGCGAGATTGCGGATATATCCTGCAGGGTTGGCGTAGAATTCTTCATTGAACTTTTCTTCATCGAAGGGTTCTTCTTCAGCCATCTCTTCCTGCGCTTCTTCTGCTGCAACATTCTCCTGAGACTGTGCAGCTCTTTCCGCTTGATTCTGCTTCACAATATCGAGCAGTGCCGAAATGGTATTGCGCATCTCCTGTTTCTCCGAATCTACGGGAGGGGTAGATGCAGGAATACCCTGTTCGGGCGCTGCTTCAGCAACTGGTGCCTGTTCTGCTGCAGGCATGCCAGATGCTTCTTCAGCCGCAAGAACTTCAGGTTCAGCGCTGCCTTCAGGCGGTGTAGATTCAGCTTCGGCAGCATTCATGTCCTGTAAGAACATCTCTGCGGGTGTTAACTGTTCAATGGGTTCATTCGTGACAGTAGTGTTATCAGTAGGCATTTTTTATCTCCTTCCTATTGGGTTCCACCACCAAATGTGGCAGGACTTATCGATCCACGCTGAATGTACGGAGGATCGACATTCATCATCTGTTCTGCTTCTGTCTTTCTCTGAAGCGCTGCGATATGTTCATTGACGTGCGCCTCAAAGATGGCATCCAGTTCAGGCGTCTTTCTTACATAGTCCTCATATTCAGCCTTGAGTCTGAAGTTGTTGTGAACGGAAATGTGGATTATGTCATCATCGTACTCTGCGATGGTGGCAGGTTCTCCAGTAATCATGGCGTTGTTCTCACGCTGCGCCCTTCTCTTCTGATCGTCATCCGCTTCTACGAAGCTCTCCCAATCGCCAAGGTCGAGCATCTCGAATACCTTCGCTCTGCCTTCAGGCGTGATGTTGCCAGTTTCGGGATCGTTAAACAGACCGCCGTTGAGCAGTTCAACAACCTTCTGTCTTCTCTGAGCCAGGGTGTCGCTGCTTTCGGGTTCGCTCTCAACGAATACATCAAAACTGGTAAGGTCACTTCCAACGAATTGTTCGATCTCAAACTCATTGTTGCGACCAATTTCTTTCACCATTCGTGGATACGTCACATTGTTATGGTATAGGTTGAGCCACTTCTTACCGACCCTGATAAGACATTGCTTAATGTTTTCTGCCTCAAGGCCAATTCTTGTATCGTCCTGTTCAGCAAGACCTGCGATGGCAACACCGCTGGTTACCTGAGACGGAACCGTAGACTGCTTTGCGAGCTGAGATACACCGCTATAACGGTCAAAAGCATTCAGCAGGTTCTGCTCTTCTCGATTCAGGTCATCAGGCAGTGAATCCATAGACATAAATCTTGGAGCCGAAGCACCACGCCTATACACCACGAGTGAACCTGGTTCGATACCATTATCGAGCAGATAATCCTCATCGATCAGTGAGCCTTCCTCTGCAGTTAGAACACCGATGGTCACTCGGTTGATGTAGTCCTGGATTCTGTTCTTGACGGAGTTGTATCTAATCTGCAGCGGGATCATCCGCTCAACCACGGAAGTACCGAAGAACCCATCCGTCTTCAGCGCCTGCTGAACATCGAACGGAAGCATATACTCGCCGTTATCTCCATAGGTATCGGGAAGCGTTCCATAGTAGAACAGTTTTTCATCACTGCAGATGATGAGCCGCCCTGCCGGATATTTCGCAGACGGCATCTCCCACTCCTCATACACCTTTACGGAATTCCGCACGGTGACAGTGGTCAAAAGATATCCGCTCGACCGTCCAGTAATGGACGAACCATAAGCCTTATTATCAGAGGACATGATCTTGTAGGTTTCGTGTTCCTTACCTTGTACGACCACACCCCACTTTTCAAATACTTCTTCTGGTGACATCAGTACCACATGCATAATCCGCTTCTGCAGTCTGCATGGAAGCGAGACATTCTCCGGGAAGATTTCAAACGGGGAGTGAACGGTTGTCACGACATCCCCTTCATGAATCTTATGGATTACTCGCCTCTCGTTGTCACCAAGAAGGCGCTTCTCATATTCTTTGATGGGAGAGGCTTCCTCTTCCTCATAGTCCATATCACGGACTTCAAAACCAACTGTTCTTCCAGCAGAGGTATCCCATACCGTCTTGAACACTGCCGTTCCCGTAATGCCTGCAGTGAATGTCGCTTCCTGCTGCAGTTCACTCATACCAAGTCTGTTCCTGGTACTGGACAGAACTTTATTGCCGATCTTGGCTGCAGTTCTGTCTTCACTGCTTGCGCTTGCTGGCCGATTCTTGAGGTTGTTCTTCCTCTTCGAAAGGATAGCAAAACGTGTTTCAACAGATGGTGCGATCTCATTAAAGGCATTGCGTTCTTCCCAATCGTTTAATGGCAGTACTTCTTCAATGTCATTCTTGTATGCGTCAATTCTTGTGAACTGATCTCCATTGAAGAAATTGATGTTGAGACGCATTTGTAATTCAATTGGGTTTCTCTGCGTTCTTCTCTCCTCGTATTTCTGCTTGATATCAGCAATGACTTCGGATTCGAACTGCTTTCTTACGTCTTCACGAACAGTTTCATCCAGTAAGGCGACCTCTGCGGGATTGCTTGACTCACTGCCGAAGAATGATTTCATCAATTCTTTGGCCTTCTCCATTCCCCACATAGATCATCACTCCTGTTCTTCAACTATCTGTACTCGCTTCTCTTTTTCCTGGCGTTTCTTGAGAGGCGTTGAGTATTCTCTGTGCTTACCTTCTTCGGTAAACTTATAGTCTGCATAGTCTCTCGATGCGAGAAGTCCCGTTAAATATCTTCGCTCCTTTGCATTCATGCAGACATTGATGATGAGACAGATGCAAAGGGCGACATTACTAATCGCCAAGAACAGCATCTGCGTGTTCCTTCTTACACTTCTTGCTATGCTGTGCGTACTGTGCAGGACTCATCTCAGCCTTATCAAAGGTCTGGCCGCAGTATTTGCAGGTATAGAACTCCTTGCCAGGTTCAGGTGCGATACGGACTCGCTTCTGCTTCGGCTTTTCTTCTGCAGGCTCTGTCTCTTCGACTTCATTCGCTACTACCTCATCGACCGCTTCCTCGATAGGTTCTTCCGTTACGGGTTCCTGCTTGGGTTCTTCGGCAGCAACCTTTGCTTCCGCAGCACGCTTCAGTTTGATCTGTCTCTGCATCTCACTGCTGAAGGCGCTATACAGGTCTTTCGTGTGATCCTCGCAGAGCAGCAGCAGAGGTCTGTTTACACGGGTGCACACCTGATATGTAGCAAAGCATCTGCAGGTTGGAACCTCACATCTGCTTCTCCGTGTGTAGGGGGCCAGCATCAATTTCTCCATCGTTAATATCTCCTTCTCTTGTGTCTTGCCATGTGGAACATCTTCTCTTTATGCTTCTGCATAAGAGTGCGTTCATCCACCTTCTTTTCCTGACTCTTCTCCGCATGTCTGGAGATGAGCATATAGCCCACACAGTCGTATGGGTTATCTATATCCGAAAGGTCTGCGACCTTTTCAGGGTCTCTTGGATCGTTGACGAGCTGAGGCAGAATGCTGATAAGGTACTCGCAGGTGCTGAATATCTGCAGTTTGGCGTATATTCTCTCGCCGCCGTCAGGTGTTCTCTCAGTGATGGGCTTTAGATATTCGTGCATCGTGGCTTTGCGCAGAACTCTGTCCGTTATCGCCGGGATGAAAGTCTCGTGCAAACCGCCTGCCTCATAAAAGTCGATAAGGTTCTTGTTCTCCTTATCTCTATGTGATCCATGCCAGGCATCGAGTCCTGCAACGATATAGTCGAGATGCTCTTTCTTCATCCGCTTCTCGTCCTCATCGTAGTAGAACAAGGAGTTATTGAACTCTCTTGCCTGCTCGTCATACAGGAGCTGAGGCTCTTCCCGCCACCTGCTCATCTCATAGTAGATGTAGACAATGCCATCATCGGATATTGCCGCCTTATACCACGCATACGGGTCATTGTATCCGTTATCCACACCACCGATACGCCTCCAATGCTTGGGTATTGCGAACGGTTCGCAGACGTGGATGTCGTAAGAAAATTCCGGGAATGACACGTTATCGCCTGCAAGCAGCGCTTCTTCCTCGGTTCTTGGGTACTCTTGCTGTACTTTGTCACCCATAGCCATACTGGTCTTGCGATACCACTCCTCAGTACGGCTTGGGTCGGCAAAGCAGTTCAGGAAGATTTTATGGAAACCTTTAGAGTTAGCGTTTTTCCAAACGCTTTCAAAGAAACTCCCACGATAATTGGTGGAAAGTCCTACGAACTTACCGCTTTCAGGTCTGTTGATGGTAGGATAGGCGGCGTTGAAAATCTCACTCGCCCACGGGTGGAACGCCCACTCGTCAAAGAACACAATATCGCCCGTCAAAGAACGGCCCGATCCTTCCGTACAAGCCTGCGCCTTGATGGACGCTACTTCCTTGCTCTCATCGCCATACCTGATCTCTATGGATAATGCGGTCTTTATCCAGTACAAACCGCCATATTGGACGCTGGATGACCGCTTTAATTCCTTATATTTCTCATTGCTGATAATGAGCCACTCTGGTAAATGTCTTAAAACAAAGTCACATCGGTTGATAAGTTCCTTGGACTTTGTTTCCGTTTCAGAAAGGATAAGAGCCGTATATCCACCCCATCTGATGCACATATGGATGATGTAGCAGACGATAAGCCACGTAAAACCTATCTGTCGTGCCTTCAGGATGATGTTGAGCTTGTTCTCTTCGATCTCGTGAAGCGCTCTTATCTGCTCCGGCCAGAGGTTAAACGGGATAACAGGCTCATTCGGGTTAGCCTTATTCTCTATCTTGCAGTAGTTTTGGATGAAATATTCACTTGTGCAGTCGCTGATAATATATCTACGCTCTTCCTGCAGCGCCGCATATATGGCTGCATTCTCTTCCTGTGTTGTCATAACAGGTCTTTCCACCTCATATTCCCCATACTCCTTATCTTGTAGTTGCCGAACATCTCTTTTAAGGTGGGGTTTGATACCACGCCCTTGCTCGCAACCCAAGGATTCATGTAGTACTGGGTCTTCTTGCTGTTCTTTCCCTTGTATATGATGTCTTTATCGATGAGTTTGTTGATTGCTTCCGCAGCAGTCCTCCTCGATAATCCGCTCATTTCCACGATCTCAGCAAAACCGATCTCTCTGCCGTTTGGATAACGGATAAGTCCGCTCTCATACGAGACGTAGTACTGCAACTGAAAAAGAACCGCCTTCTCGTAAGAGGTCAGTTCCTTCGCAAGCAAGCGCCCTTCGTCATCGTCCAGCTTCACGAACGTTCTGCCTTTCAAATCGCTTGAGTATTTTCTGTTCAAATAATTGATGGATTCCTTGCGGATGATGCGGTCTCCGTCATTCATACCGCCAACGACCTCGCCAGTCGCTTTATCGATCAGTATTCGCTCCATTTTTCACCTTCCTCGTGCCTTTTGGGGAGGTTTTGCCCTCCCCCTGCGGCACTCTTCTTGAGGAGGTAATAAATGCATCCCTACTGCACAGCCTAACAATATCCTCTTTCCCCCTCATTTTTAAGTCGTTCTACTGGTATTTATTCCCATAAAACTCCTTTTTTATGCAAAAAATTTATATTTTTTCTGCCTCTTTCTCCTCTACGACCTCAAATTCAGCATCGTTTCCTCGCTGCATCCGCTCTACTACCCTCCGCATTACACCTGCAGTGTCAGCTACACTCGGTATGTCCCCTCCAAAATACATGTTTACAGTCGCATTCTGATCTGCATTCTGCCCCAGGATCATCTGACATTTGTCGTGCAGAATACCGTAGATCGTTGCCGCCTGAGCCGCACTTACTTGCTCGATCTTCTCCTCGATTACATTCAGCGCTTTCTTCTGTATCCGTACATTCTGCTCGATAAGTCCCGGCAACGCTTCCTTCCATATGACCTGGTACGCTTCCTTGTCCTTCTTCGTTAAACTGCCCATTTTTACCTCCATCTATTCCTAAAATACGGCTTAAAACACCCTTTCAAGTATACGTGGTATACTCCAAACCCCCTTTCGAGTATACGTGGTATACTCATCTTCAAGTCTCAAACCCGTTGATTTCACTGGCTTAGAACCTGATTTTTGGCACTTCTATCCCTCTTATATTCTTATTCGCTTCGTAACTCGTACATCCTTACCCTCTTTTCTACCTCGATCCCCGCCTCCCTTCTACCACTGCAATTACCATATATTGGATGCTTTAGGGGGAACATATATTCAGCGGGTGGAGGACCTATGCGGCGCCGGGTCCCGGGCGAAAAAAACCTCCATACCCCCGGGTCGATCATTTTCCTACATCTTATACACTGCGTGAGGGCTGCACGGTGGGCGGTGGCTGCGTGGACCGTGGGGAAACTCTGGAGCGATGGGGGGGGGGAGTAAAAGTTTCGGTGACCATATCCCACACCCACACACACCAACCACAATATCCTGTGTTTGATACCCGTTCCGTAAATGTTTCTGTTCCACTGCACACCACACACCACACCACTACCCCAGTGATTGCAAGGGTTTGCAGTACTTTTCCCTGAATCTATTCCTTATCGTTTAATTTTGGGAACAGATAGAATCTATGGTCGTTCCTGGAATATGCCTTAAAGATTTCAATTCCCCCTTTTTTACACCCTGCCTTGTAGAACTTCCTTTTTAAACACGGCAACGGCTGCGAGTCACAGGCGATTCCTTCCCCACCATTTACCCGAATTTACACACACGAATGTAAAAAGGAAAAAAGCGAATCAGAGACAGTGGCAGGAATTACAGAATGCATTGTAATTTCAACGGTCAGAAGGAACGGAAAATTACAGAACGGAATGTAAAACCTGGAGCGGACGACAGGTGAAATCCACATATAAGAATGTAAAAGCGAAAACGGACACGAAAAAGAATTACAGAAACAATCGTAAAAATACTTGCGTTTTCAAAAGTACAGGTGTACCCTATAGGTGCAGGGGTTAAGAAAACAAAAGCAACTGCAAAACAGAAAACAAAAGCAACGATACAGAAAAGGAAGGTAAAGAAAATGAGAAAAGACAGAATGAAGGAGATCAGAGTAAAAGAATCTCGTGGCGTTCAGTCCTACCACGGGCACAACTTCCATAGCGAATCCTACGCAATGGAAGGGTTTACGAAAAATTACTACTACACAAGCGATAGAAAAATTGAACTAACTGCCGACTATCAGAGAATCGACGGCAAGGCAATGAAGGGCTACGGTTTCGAGATTGAAACGGAATCCTTCGAAGGTATGGGCACAGATGTATTAGCGGAAGTATACGAACGAGTTATTTTCCCGATGTTCCCCAACGGATTATTCAAAATGCAAACAGACGCAAGCCTTGGCGGTGGAATCGCAACAGGCAGCGCCGAATGCATTACGCAGGTTATGACAAAAGAGGCAGTACGCAACAGCTACCCTGCATTCAAGGCTATGTTCGATAAGTATTTTAAGGCGTTTCACATTTCCGCTGCCAAAACTGGAAACTGCGGAATGCATATAAACATTAGCAACGCCTGTTTCGGCAACACAGAGAAGGCGCAGGAAACGGCAATTAGAAAACTGCACTACATTGTAAACAAGCACTTTAATACGATCTGTGCACTTGTTAGACGGAATCCCAACCGGACGGACTATTGCCGCCAGATGGAGTACAGAGATATTAGGACTCGTGCAATCGAATCGATCCCCGTTGGACACCGCATTTGTTTCAACTGGGACCACTACAAAAGCGGACGGATCGAATTAAGAATCGTGGGCGGTCAAAAGAATTTCGCAACGTTCCGCAACACTGTCGAATCTGTGTTCCACCTTGTGGACAGAGTAAAGGATATCTCGTGGAAGGATTGCGATTCTTTAGTGAAGGTGTTCGAAGGTTGCAATAACTATGTATACGACAGATTAAGACTTGTTAACGAAGAAGGTTATTTGAGCAATGCGGATTTAAACGCAATCGAATCCACCGTAAAAACGGTCGAGTACCTGTAAAAGTACGGGGACTATAAGTCCCCCGCTTTTACAAGGGCATTTGTAAAAACAAGCGAAACAAGCGCCAGGAATTACAAGTGCCTTTGTAAAAGTGATGGACGGCAAAAGCCGAAAACCACTGAAAGTTACAACAGCCAATGTAAAAAGCAAAGGAAGGTAAAAGCAATGTTAAGAAAAAAGTTTGCAGCAATCGCAGCAGTCGCAACCCTGCTACTTAACGGCACGATCTACCCTGCGGTGGGGATCATAACCAAGGTGGATTACGAGACAGACACGGTAATAGTACAGAGGGCAAGCGGTTTTGAATACACCTTTGAAGGTGTGGAAGATTTAGTCGAAGGCGATGTAATGGCCCTGCTGATGTACAACGACGGAGACCCCCGAACGATAGCCGATGATGAAGTAATCAGTGCACGGTATAGCGGATTTATCGCAAGCGAAATCCAGGAAGTCGGAAGATAATACCCCGAAATTGTGGGGACGAAAGTCCCCCATTTTTACAAAGCCCCGTGTAAAAACCGGATGAAGGATACACGGAAAATTACACGGAGTTTTGTAAAAGTGCAAAGCAAAGGCACTGAAAATTACATACCGCAACGTAAAAGCAAAGGAAGGTAACACAATGGCTAACTACAGATTGAACGAAGAGAAACACGGCGTCGAAATCTTTTTCGACAGCAAGCCTGCAGAAGAGATCAGAAACAGAATGAAGGCTGCGGGATTCAGATGGGGCAAGGGCTACTGGTACGCAAAGCAGAACGCCGAACGAATCGCACTTGCCGAAGAACTTACGAGCGGAAACAAGACGGAGAACGCACCGAAGACGGAGCGCAAGCCCGAAGAGAAGAAGAATAAGTACGGAATCAAGGTCGGTGATGTTTTCGGGATGAGCTGGGGATATGACGAGACCCACAACAGTTATTTTCAGGTGATTGCCTTGGTTGGTAAGGAGTCCGTAAAGGTTAGAGAGATCAACCCACGAACCGTAAGTTGTGAAGCGTGCGGACCGATGGCAGAAGACAGAGTAATTGAAATCACGAACGAAATCCTGCCGCCTTCTCCCTACAGCGTATTCATTAAGGATAACGAGCACGGAGACTTGAAGCGAGTGCAGCAGGACACAAGTTGGAACGGGAAGACCGAAACATATATAAAGATGGACCACCACTGGGCAAACTATTGCAAGCCAGGAACGGAGATGATCTACGAGAGCTGGTACCACTAAATTACAAGGCCGGATGTAAAAACAAAGCGTTGGGGAGGTATCCCCTCCCCCGCTTTTACAAATCCATCTGTAAAAACCAGGACGAAAGCACAGGGGAAATTACAGGTGGGCTTGTAAAAGTGATGTCGCAGCAAAAGCGACACGCCGAAGAGATTACAAAAGCAACTGTAAAAAGCAAAGGAGAAAAGCAAATGGAATACGCAAAGGAAGTCGAGCAATATCTGGATTATACAAACGGATATGCAGAAAAGCAGGAAGACGGCTACACGATCCACCCGCTTGGAGATGATCCAATCGAATTCGAAACCATCGAGGAGCTGACAGAGTTTTGCAAGTACGAAGTCGAAGAAAGCAGAAAGAGCCTTGCGCAGCAGGGCGAGGACCTGAATTGGTACATCGAACATTAAGGAGGAAAGCAAGATGAAATCTACAAAGAAGAATGTGAAAACCAACCTGATCTATACCATCACGATTTTCGTATCATACCTACTGTTTCATATCTACTGCCTGAACCTGATAGCAGATGGAAAGTTTTAAGGAGACAACAAAGACCCGTTGCGGCGGGTATAAATAGCCAGTTTAGCCGCAAGCGTGCCGGAGAAATCCGGCTGTCTGGAAATTACAACAACCAATGTAAAAGCAAAGGAGTGAAACGAAAATGAAGAGAACAAATTACAACATCGCATGTAATTTACATGGCGAGTATGTAGTGAAGAGCATTCCTGGTTACGTCGTTTCCGTGGACGGTTTACTGTTCGGCGTAAGTAAGTGGGGAATGTTTAGTGGAAAGATTGAAGATTCAGGCGAATGGATGGTAACGGAACTAACAACGGGCTATGCCTGCCTGCGGTGGAGAACAACAACGAGACAAGCCGCATTAGATCAGTTGGTAACAATGGATAAATGGCCCGCTATCAAAAGCACCGCAAAGAACAACATAGAAAAGGGAATGACAATCAATCCTGATGCAGAGCCGTCTGAACACTATGATGTATGGTCCACTCATACGGCATAAGTTACAGCCCACAGTGTAAAAAGCAAAGGAGAAAAGCAATGCAGAAAACATACGCAGCAGTGCACGCCCACACAGATCAGGGCGACTATGCAATGGTGGTCACGCTCACAGAAAGCGAAAACGCATTAAGTGCATTTGATGCGATAAGCGGAATCGAACATGCAAACATCTACACCACAAAGAAACGAGCACAAATGGTCGTTGACATGTGGAACGAATGTTTTAAGCGCAACGGGATATCGATTTGGAATAACTAAAGAATCACAACAACCAATGTAAAAGGAGAGAAAAGATGAATGGTAAGGAGTTATTGGAGAAGTACAAAGATTGTGTTCTCAATGGAAAACCGCTTGCAGGTTTCAATAATAAGGAACTGGCCTTAGCGAATTGTTTATACGGACTTGAGATGTATTTTCACAGTGAATATGGAGAAGACAAAGATATTAGTCTTGAGAACTTAGATCATATCACACTGGGAAAATACACAACAACAAACGACAAACTCGAATGGTTTGTGAATACAGATTCTAAGGAACTTATCCTTGAAATCGATGGCGATGAACATATAAACCACGACTTTGAAAGCCTGCAGGATTTGGCGATGTGGGTATGTGAATGCGAGAAACACGAGCTCAGAGACGATGCCTTTTCCTACTACGACAACATCTTCCTGAGATTCGGCGATGAATAACCAAGAGCGGATTTATAATCCGCTTCCAAGTTGCCGAGAAAATCGGCGATTTGGAAGTCGATTATAGTCAATCGATGAAGTTATCGACAAGGATGATTAACCCACCTTAAAACACGATTGAAGTGGGTCACAGAAGAAAGGAGAAAAGAATATGTGCGTTATTTGTGTAAGCAGAAAAGGAGCCGAGCAACCAGACCTCGATATCCTGCAGACAATGTTCAGGAACAATCCGCACGGTGCAGGTTATATGTTCGCCAGAGACGGCAAGGTGCAGATCAGAAAAGGATTCATGAAAGAGGCTGAATTCCTGAAGGCGGTCAAGGCAGAGAAATTTACAGAGGACGATGTAGTTGTTTACCACTGCAGAATTTCTACAGGAGCAGGTGTAAAACCTGAAATGTGCCACCCGTATCCGCTGACAGATAAGCGGGAAGACATGCTGAAACTGGAAGATGAATGCAAGATTGGAGTCGCTCACAACGGCGTGATCCACCAGCCCGGATGCGAGCCTGACAACTATACAGATACACAGAACTTTATCGCAAGCTATCTGTCGTGGATATTTGATGATGAAGATGCGATCCACGACAAAGGGAACAGGCAATTGATTAGCGAGTTAACAATCGGATCAAGGCTTGCAGTACTGGACGGCAACGGAAACTTGATGCTGACGGGAAAGTGGATCGAGTTTGAAGGTTTGATCTTCAGTAATGAAAGCTTCCTGCCGAGATGGAATTTACACAGCTGGATGTAAAAAGCCAGGAACATAAAGCCAAGATTTACAGAAAGGAACGTAAAAATGAAAGCATTTCTCGTGAACGAAAAAGACGCCATCGAAATCGAGATGGACAACAAACTGGATGCGTACTATGATCTACTCAACTGCAGATGCATTGACATCGTAAGCAGAAAAGTCGGCGACACCTACTTCGATATCTACTGCGACGATGAAGGACTGCTTGTGGACCATCCAAGAGTAAGCGCAATCGACTCGGCAACACACCCGATGCTCTTCGGAAACCTTATCTTCACCCACGGAAACGATAAAGGAGAGACTGTAGGAATTACAGATGAAGATGTAAAAACCATTATGGATAATGTCTACATGGTTATAGATCGGACACACGGAACATCTCACCCAGTGGTAATGATGGAGTTCTAAAATGAAAGACTACGGAAAAGTTTATCTTGAAGAGAAGCCGTACAAAGATTGGTCAAGAAGCGATATCTACTACGGCATAATCCACTACAGGCAGGACAAAAACCTCCCGAAACTGAAGCGTGGTCACATCATCCCAGCCTTTAGTGGTCCGCTGATGAAACGGGAATTCCTGAAGATGGTTGGAACCAAGAACGGCAAAGACATCTACGCAATGAACCAAGAAGCCATAGGTAATCTCACTGATGAATCTCTTGAAATCATTCTCAAGAAGTACAACAGGAAGCCAGAGAAGCGGAAGCCAAAATACAGGATGGAATACATCGCTACTTGGGAAGACAGATATGAGATCGTTCAGGAAGATGTAGAGATCGATGGAAACGGTCTCGCAAAATGGTTTACCTCAGGCATTGACGGACATCGCCACAGAGTGGATGAAAGAGGAGCGAAAATCATCGAAGTGTTATACAATCGATAAACTTATCGACCACCATATAAAAAGTCTCTTAAATCAAGCTACAGAGGCTCACAGAGGCATAGAAAAGACCAGTCAAACGGCTGGTCTTTTCTTTTGTATAGATTATTCGTATCAATTTGTCAAGTGCAAATACTTCAAAATTTGCCGTATAAAATTCTGCCTCATCAGGATGAAAGCTGGCTGCGAGATAGAAGTCCTTGAATCTATGATGGCATTGGCTGCGTCCTTGTCCTCAAAGTAAGTCAGCAACGCCTCACGGATTGCTTGCTCGTCTTCTGGCCGCTGATAGTCACAGACATATTTGAGCGCCCAATCTACGGCGTTGATCCTGTTCTGTTCTGCGTCTCGTTGAGCTTTCACAAATTCCATCCCGATAACGGCAGACCCTACTGGGTCCCCTGCTCCTGCTGCGTGTGGGAACCCGTCTACATTTGATGGCGACCGATAAGAAGCCGCCTTTGATTGAATCAAATCATTAAGAACCTCAACACGATGCAGTCTCTCTTTGTGGGTCAGAGCGAGCGCTATCGCTATGTTACGCAAAGCATATCTTTTCTGCACCCTGACACCCCCTTTTACATTAGTGCATGTAAATCTTCACGCCTATCGTTTCTTCTATGACCTGCGATACCTTGTTGATGGTGATGGTATGATCTTGTACTGCGGACATATATCTATCAAGCCTTTCGGAGAACCTAACGATATCATCTTCAGTCCAATCCATTTCGTCCATCGCTGTAGCCATAAACAGGATCATCGCCCACCAAATCGATTCCTCTTTAAGTTTATTCATCTGCCCGTTTGTCATCGTGACAGATGGCTTTTTACCCTTCTTCTTTGCCTTGATTCCTTTACCCATAGAGTTTAGTTCCGCACCAAGGACAGAATGGAGTCAGCCACTCGGTAACTTCAGAGTCCTCGTCCAGCTCCTCATCTCTCTTCTTGAATGCTTTCTTTTTACAAACAGAACAGTAATGATCTCCGTCTTTGTCCCACGCCCATCTTGCGTCTTTTACGTTGTCCATTGTAATTTCTCACTTTCCTGTGCTGCCGAATCCATTATCTCCTCGTTCAGTTTCCTCCAAGGTATCCACTAAATCAATTGACTCCGGCAGATAGATTGGAAGGATAACGAGCTGAGTGATCTTGTCACCCCTATGAATCGTGTAGTTCTTCCTGCTGTTATTATACAACTTCGCAACGACAGAACCAGTGTACCCTGTATCAATTACACCCTCAGATGTAATTCCGTGCTTGACATTTAATCCGCTCTTGCTTTTAAGGAATCCTGCATGACTTACAGGAATCTGCACATGCACCCCAGTGTCAATCGTTACGCTTCCATTCGCAGGAACCACGATATCCACGGGAGATTTCAGGTCAAGACCTGCGTCATATTCATGTGCTCTTACTGGCTCGAATGCACCTTTATCTAATACAATCTTCACTTCGACCTCCAACTGAAGGAATATCAGCAAAGCCAAGCGTCTCTTTGACATGCAATAGATTTTCAAGAACCTCTCTTAACATGACACATCTGCTATAGATTGCGGAAGGAAGGTTCATCACAGGCGCCGCATCACCTTTTGGTTGTGGTTCTTGACCGCAAACATACTCTGCGATATCTCTACTCTCACTTAACAACTGAGCCGATAAGCGATCCAGTTCTCCAAGTTCATTAGCTACTGTAGACATTTTTACACATTCGTTCATTCTTCTTCTCCTCTCGTTTCATCGAATCGTCCACCGCCCAGGGTGGTGCTTTTGATCGTGTACGCATTTGCCAGTGGGTGTATGGTGTCGTATGGTGTAGCCGCTGCCGTTTCGCCTTCGTGGTAGCAGACAAACGCGCATTGCTGTTTCAGGCTGGTAATGCGGCCCAGCTCGTATTTGTCGCCGTTCCTGTATACAACATACTGACCCACGTGAAATGCGCCGGTAATTTCATATGCGCCCATTTATTCCACCTCCATTCGTGCGCCGCACTCCTCGCAAAACCTCGGTGGACATTCCCTCTCTACGATGTGCCCACATCGGTCACATTCCCACACATCGCATGGCTCGTCGTCAATACCGATCCAACTACCCCTCCGTTCTGCGGACGGCAACCGCATCAAATATCCAATGCTTCTATTTAATTCCGAAACCAAAGCGGTATTTGAGTAGCCGTTTGCTTGGAGTCGCTCTTCAAGAACATCTATCGCCGCCTGTCTGCTTATGGTATCGTCATTCATTCTGCTTATCTTCCTCTCTCGGTTCATACTGCTCCCCGTTGCAACCACCCATAAGGCATCTGCCATAAACATACCAGTTCCCTATTCCTTTGGTGTTGTATATAGTTCTGTACCATCTGCACTTCTCGCAGTTCATTATTCCTCACCTTACTTGTATGGTTCGGGTAAAGGCATCCACGCCACTACATCTTCGGGGTTACTCCAATCGCAATTAAACCAACGTTCGTCCTCGCCATCAATGTAAAACCGTCCAATCTCTACCTCGTAATCGTTATTGCAGGACACAAGGTACTGCCCCTCTTCTTCGGGCAATCCCTCTGTCACAGGTATCCACCGTTGCTCGGATGGCATTCCCGATAACACCTCATCTATGGTGTCAAACCCGACCCAATCGTTTTCGCTCACGCTTATAAGACGATCCCAAAACTTATCTGCATCTATGTACTTCGGGTTACTCATTGCATTCTCTCCATCAGCGCATCTACTGCTTCTTCCTCTTCATTGCCAAACTCTTCTAACAGGACTTGTCTCACCCTTGATGCTTCCACTACATCGGCGGCGAGTTCATTCTTTATACGATAAAGAATGAACCTAACCCCTCTACACCAATCTTCCGGCATACAACTACTCAGTTCCAAATCGTGTCCGATTTTGCGTATAAACCACTCTGCATCTATGTACTTCGGTTTACCCATTCCGTCTTGCCTTCTCTTTCAGCAGTTCCTGTTCCCACTTAATCCAACCAGGTTTGTCAATCGTTGGATCACCATATAAGTGCATCCGCTTTTGAAAGTCACAATCCTGTATCATCACATAGATGGTTTTGTCACTCAGCTCCTCCAAGTGTGGGCTGATGATGTCACGAACAAGGTCAGGCATATAACTCTCCCTCCCTTGGCAATAGCGGATAGCACATATGCAGAGTGTGCCAAAGTCCTCCTGATTCAGTGTGTAAGTTCCCATTGCCTCCTCCTTAAATCTTCCCGAAAATGAATATGGCAGCCGTTGCAGGATTCGAACCTGCGCATGGGGGAATCAAAATCCCCTGCCTTACCGCTTGGCTAAACGGCTATGGAGCCACCTGTGGGATTCGAACCCACATCTTCTGGTTTACAAAGCCAGCATTCTACCAATTAGACTAAAGTGGCATGTGACGAGGTATTATTATTCGACCGCCCCGTCATCAGTCTCAACGCTATCACCGATCGGTGTAGCTGGCGCCGATAGTAGGATTTGAACCCACGCAGACTTTTACATCCCTCTCTGTTTTCAAGACAGACCTCTTAAACCACTTGAGTATATCGGCATAATGGCGCAGACGATTAACTGGCTCCTGCGCCCAAGCACTGGTCTTTCCAAAAGAAACTCAATTAAGCAGGGTCAAGAAAAGGATTGACATAGTTTTCTTTGTTTTGCGGCCTACTGTTACTTCGGCATGGCGTGGAAGGTGGGACTTGAACCCACACACGGATCACTCCGCTACTCCGGCATTAGCAGTGCCGTGCCTTACCAATTAGGCTTACTTCCACATAGCTCGTTTCCAATTCTGCAGAGGTACGGGCGAACCTTGCCTGTATATGGTAGACAGACATTGACCAGCGATTAACCTCACGCTTGTTGGAGTGGTGGAGGCAGCAGGATTCAAACCTGCGTTCCGGGTTGATGAGGCCCGTTGTTGTCTTTAGCATACCTGCGCATGTAATCATCAAACGCCTCTTTGCTTACGCTTACACCCCCATGTGACTTCGGACAAGGATTTGCACCTTGCATGATGGTATTGCGAGACATCTGTAACCACTTTACTCTCTAACTGATAAGCGTCTACCTATTCCGCCACCGAAGTCATTGGCGGGATATGTAGGATTCGAACCTACAACCTATCGGTTAACAGCCGATTGCTCTACCGTTGAGCTAATATCCCGTGCCCCCACCAGAGAGCGAGCGGCGTCTATGGTTCGGTGGGGTAAGTGTTTTCGTGTGATTTCGCAAATGCGTGGCCGCTCGGTCTCTATATCGAATATGACCCAAGCACCTAAGGGTCTCGATACCTATTCCTCCAGTTCGATGCCAAGGATCATTCTCAACTCATCAGAGCATTCCTTTTTCTTGCGCAGCAGATTCTTAACGGCTTTTATCAGGCTTAAATCATATCCGTTTGTGAAGGCAAGGAAGGTTAATGCTTCATTGAAGTTGTTGATCTCAAGATTTTCGAAGTCATCTTCTTCAAGTTCATCAGGATATCTGTGAACCTCAACCTCAACATCATCGTCATCAATCAGTTCATCCAGATAGTCAAGCAGTTTCTTTGTCTCTTCCTTATTCATCGTGTTCTCCTTTCGCACACCAGAAATAATGGTCGGGATAGCAGGATTTGAACCTGCGACCCTCTGCTCCCAAGGCAGATGCGCTACCAAACTGCGCTATACCCCGTTGATTCTTTGCTTCAGTTCATCAATAACTCCATACGGGATCGTAATTTTTGTTCCGTTATATTCCACTGACACAGTCAGCTTATCTCTGTCAGAAGTCATTCTTACGAACAACAGAACATTAGATGCGCTGTTTCGATCTGTGACAACGCCAACGGTTTTTTCCATTACAGTGATTGGGTCTTTCCTCATAATGTCCACCTTGTTATGGCTGCAAGGAACGGACGGCACTGATTGCAGCCACGGATATATTCACAACACTTGGTATAAGGAGTAACAAAAGTTAGCCGTCCGTCCCATATTCACACGGGATCATTCTCCCATTGCGATATCGATAATCAACTTGTCTTCGTTTACATATTGGTTTCCAACGCCTTTGTAATCTCTGGCGCAGATTGCTCCAACGGTTTGGGAATAGAGTAGATGACAAGCACCTCGCTCCCCCCCCCCATAAGAGCCGGACATCGCACGAATCGTTACGGACACATCATCCTCGTGATACTCGCCGAATCTTTTTTCAGTCACAGTCTTCATTTAATTCCTCAGCTATTCCCTCAATCACATACAGTGCAGTCGGCAGAGCGATTCCATTGCCCCACATCTTATATTCCGCACTGTCTGTATGCAGTCCGTTGTACCATTTCAGCAGCTGTTCTTCCGTGTATTCTTTTACAGGCTTTCCTGTAAATTCTGCGAATGTCTTCCTGACTTCATTCCAGAAATTACATTCCTCTTTGGAAAAACTGTCTTTATGATCTATCTCACCCCACCCATCAGGGAATCCCTGTAGTCTGCAACACTCGGTTGGAGTGAGTCTTCTAACGATATATTTCGCATTCTCCATTCTCATCACCGCCTGTTGGTCATGCATACAGTTCAGCGCACCAACGAGTTTTGATTGACCTAACTGATCCGCTTGTCCATTTCCGATACAGTAATCATCGAAAGCAACGGCTGGTCCGTCTATTGTGTTTAATGTGTATGACACATCCTCTTTCCATCCTCGACCATTGCATCCTGCAGTATCAGCTCTGTCGATTCCATTGCCCTGTAAGCAGAAAACTACTTGAGGACCCTTGTAATCAGTTTCCTGAAGCGTGTTCGCTTTATCTTCACTGGTTACCATTGACTGCTGACGCTCATTCATACTGAATACCTTGCGTTCAATAATTCCATTCCGTCCTGTAGAAATCCAGCAGTTTATGCCAAGTGTCGCAGACTTATCTCCAGTTTCGTCTCCGTTGTACTGGTCTATTCCAATCGATTCCACAACAAGTTCATTAGTTCTCACTTCGCCTTGGTCGAAAGTGTTCAATGTGTTTGCCACCTTCCCGTGCTTCCATGTTGTAACATCGTCTTTACTCCTCACTCTTCGGCTCTTGCTGAATGGTTCGAGTATTAGCGGTACGTTGCCTCCACCAGTTCCCATACGACTGGTAAGTGTTTGACAAGTCCCACTCTCATCAATATCCACACGGCTATCCATCGGATGACTTTCTACTGCATATGCAATGGCAGGTGCACCGTCGTGAGTGCAGGCAAGCGTCGGAGACTTTTCTTCCGTTATCGATACGCTTGATTTTCCTGCGCCCTGATCTACGGAGTAAACTGGTTGGAAGATAGTTTGATAATTATTCGTCCGAAGGGATGCGCTCTTATCTTTCTGAATCAATGGTCCCTTCCCCCCCCCAGGTCTCCCTTCTCTGTCCTGTAATGTATAAGCTACACACTGGCTGTTATCTGCTGCTCAAGCGCCTCCTTCAGCATCGGTGGAAGATTCTTTCCTCGTCTCTCTGCCCTGCTTAAAATCCCTCTGCAAGCCTTGGCGCTCAAATAATATCTTGTGTGCACGTTCGCCTCTAAAATCTGCGACAAGGTAGATTCTACGGCGGCGTTGGGGGACTCCCCAATACTGCGCATCGAGAGTTCTGTAAGCAATGCTCCATCCGTCACCCACGATAGCGTCTGCGTATGCCCACTTTCCTTTTTCAGCCGGAGGCATCTCGGCGGTCGGCTCAACGATGCGAATAAATTCTTCGAGGACAACCCTGAAGTCTTCTCCTTTGTTTGAGCTGAAGGCTCCTGGGACGTTCTCCCAGAGAGCAAATCTTGGATACTTATTTGCTGTAGCATCTCGCATCTCCTTTATGATCCTGATTGCCTCCATGAAGAGTCCGCTTCTCGTAGTCTCCTCATCTCCCTTGTCTTCGTGTTTCAGTCCAGCTCGCTTTCCTGCTACACTTAAATCTTGACAGGGACTGCCGAAGGTTATTACGTCAACTGGTGTAATTTCCCCACCATTTACTTTTGTCACATCTCCAAGATGGATCATATTTGGGAACCTGCTTTTGGTCACCGCTATTGGATACGGTTCCACTTCAGATGCCATCACGGGTTCTATCCCGCAAAGCGATGCGGCTAATGGAAACCCTCCCGATCCATCAAATAGACTCAATAATTTCATTCTCTACTCCTACTGGAGCAGATCGAGTCTATCCTTTGCTATAACGAATCTATTCTTTTCTATTCACTGCTTTTCTTTTCACAAGGCTTTACGGCTCACATCTGTGCTGTGCCATCGCCCAACTCCAAGCCACATTACAGGGCATTGCCCAAGCGATACATATCGTAACCATACCAAGCCTGCGCAAAACTATACATCACTCTGCGATGCCAATGCAGAACATAACCCTTCCTCACTTTACCCGTGCAATGCTTTACCAAACTGGACTTAACCCTTGCATCTCTCTTCCATTCATTACCCTTGCTCAGCACTTCATTACCTATGCGCTTCGCTACTCAACATAACAAAACCGATGCTGCACTTTACAATACATAACCGTTGCCTTACTTAACTTTACTTGACCAGTGCATGACCAAACTAAACCCCTGCTTCTCTTTACATCACTCTGCAATTACCGAGCAATACCGAACCTTGTCTATGCCTCACCAAGCCGCACGGAACTATGCTTTAACAAAACCAAGCAATGCGCTACTTTACCTAAGCTTGACTGAACAGTACCAATGCCTCACATCGCTTTACGGAACCAGACCAATGCGTTGCCGGACTTTACCTATGCAGTGCCCTGCGTAACTTGGCAAAACTTTGCCTGACTTAGCCAAAGCACAACTCCACCCCGCCCTGCTCCACCTCTGCATTGCCTCGATGCTCAGCCTAAGCGGTACAACACATTCATGACCTTACCAATGCAATGCATTACTCTGCCTATGCATCAAGTTCTTCCCAGACAAATCTGCCGTAGCCTGCGTTCCTGAACTGGCCGAGTCCTTTGAACACTCCGTAGTCAAGCCATTCACGGATCATCGGTTCAAGGTTATCGAGCAGTGTAACGATGTCGCAGGTAATACTTGCCCCTTCGTGAATCCGCTCTGACCGAGCAAGACTGATGCGCTCACCCTGTGCCGTCTGTGCACGGAGCGGTCTTTCAAATGTGTCGATTGGGAATGCGTCCTGAATATAGAGTTTCTTCCACTCACATCCTGCTTCTACGGATGGGCGAAGATCACTCGCATATACGAACACATTGCCATCGATCTTTTTCAGGTGTGCGGTAAGTTTAGAGGACAGTTTGGATGGGTCCATCTTGCACATCTTGCAGGCTTCCTTGAAGAATCCCTTGACCTGATAGTCGTAGATGAAGGGCTTGCCATCCATCGTGCCGGGGAATACGGTGGTACCTCTCTCGGTCACGGCATCTTCACCAAGTTCTGCAATCTCATCATCGATGGTGGATGCATCAGGTGCTTTCGATGCAATGAACTGTGAGTACAGTTCCTTGTTGTTCGGCAGGCTGCCGAGGATGGGTTCGATAAATGTGATCTTGGCTTTGATAGTTTTCATTTCTATTACCTCTCTCTTCTGTTATGATGAACCTTGTAGGGATCGGTTCACCGTACTCGTTCATACTGCCCATTGATGAGCTCGTATGTTATTCCATCTGCATCTGTAAATCTTGTCGGTCTACTCGCTGCAGTTTTGGCTGGTTTGTTTTTAGGTGGCGCTTCCCATACCTCATAAAGAGACTTCCAGTCATAGATGGGTTTATTGTTCGCCATCCAGTTCACACTCTCATAGTGCTCGAAGAAAACATCGGGGTCTTTACCCTTCGAAGATATCCGCTCGTACTCTCTCACTTCATCCAACGTTGGGATGTGGTACGGCTTCGAAGTAGCGTCATTCTCAGCTACAGAGATAGAACGATAGTTCTTTTCTTTAATTCTTTTATTCTTATATTCTTTAATTGTTGTTAGTTGATTGTTAGTTGATTGTTGATTGCCTGTTAGTTGCCTGTTAGCCTTTTGATATACATCGTAGTTAACGATTGAAATTACAATGAATTTCGGGTATCGTGTGACTGTTAATTCTTGAGTAGATTCGAGATGCTTTAGAGCAGTTCTCGTGTTCTGTATTGAAATTCCAAGGCTTTCGGCGATTTTCCCGTGGCTTGTAGCAATCTCGCCACGATGTACAGTGATGTTCATGAAGTCGCAGTCCTCGATGTTTGCATTCAGGAGGAGATGGATGAACACCCTGAATGTGTTAGCGTCCTGATACCATCTCCATCTCAGAATGTTCCTGTCGAGTTTGATCCATGTTGATGGATTCATTCATCATCACCACTCTTCATCTCCTCGTTGGGAACCTGACAGTGATAGTTGATGCCATCGATAATTACGCCGACCACTGTACTTTTATCAAACTGATACATGTGAAACTCATGATCTCTGTCACCAAAGTTTTCATAGAACGCCGTCTTAGACATGAAGACCTGAAAGTTACATGGATACGCATCTGTCGGGTATGCATCAAAATCAATTTCGATGATACCCTTTGCTCTTGGGTTTAATTTCTCAACAGACTTCTTGATAGCATTGAGCCGCTTAAAATCATTGATGGTTAGCATTCCTTTACCCTCTCTTCCCAGTTATGTCTTCCTAACACACGGTTCAGACACCTTGTCCTTGGCTTTCTCATTTTGTTGATTGTGTCGGCTTTGTAGTACCGAGTACCATTCCATGTGGCAATTTGAGCGATGTAGTTACAGACCGTCTGCTTTACGCAGATCATCCGTCTCGCAGCTTTGAATTGTTTCTGCTGCTGATTCTTTCTTGGTCTCATCATTTTCACGTCCATCCTTGTAAATTTTCATCCAGTCATCCAGTTCCATAGTCACAAGGATCGCAGCACGATTCTTCTTATGGAACACTGCTGGAAGTCTACCGTTCTTTGAAGCGTCTCTTTTGGCTTGTGCCATCCAGTCATACAGGAGCATTTTCTCGCAATGCTTAGCTTCGATATGGATTCCTGGCAGACCAATCACATCTGCGTCTCCATTCTTGCCGGAGTACTGGACACCCCTTCTGCAGTCGTATCCGTACTCTCGGAGAATCTCTGCCAACTCTCGCTCGAATCTCGCACCCTTCTGCCTGCTATTGACCTTACCCATATACACTCCTTATCGGCCCGTCTCCCCCTCGGCGGTAAAGGGGGAACTGCAGACCAAGCAACAACTTAAAGCATCTAAAGGAGTCAAAGAACACCGCCTACAACTTTCCCAATGTCTCAAGCACCTGATACTCTGCGTAGGTAATACCACGCTCTTTGCAGTACCTCAGTTTTTGATCGAGTGTATCCAGTTTCTTCTCTTTACCTTCGATCTTCTCTTGGAGTTTTACGTAGTTTATGTATTTCTGTCTGCACTCCTCAGAACAAAAGCGTCCTGATAAGACATCCTTGTCCTCTTTTCCGCAAACAATACATTTCATTTTCTCGCCTCCAGAGTCTTGCAAAACTTGCACAACTGTTCTCCGTCTACCGACAGGAACACACGACCGCAGTTGACACACTCTCTAAATTCTCTTGACCGTTTAAACTCATTCATTCGCTCCCCTTCACAGTCACTGCAGAATCTTTGATATTTACTTTTTGGTTTGTAAATCCTGCCGCAGTAAAGGCAGCGCCTGAACTCATTCATCCAATAATCACCTTGGAATATGGCTCAAGTTCTTCGTGGATCGCTTTTAATTCCTTCTGCATCGCCTTGATGGTTGTGATGTCAGAGTTTCTTAATTTCTTGTTCACAAGGCTCTCAAGAAGATTCCGCACATTGGTGTAATACCCTTCGACCCTGTAGTAATTTTTCTTACCCTTTTCTTTAGGGACACACTTCTTTGCCAAGATGAATTGGAATGAGTCTGCTGTGACTCTCCACTCTTTATCATTCCCAAGGTAGACACAAAACTGTGTCAGCTCCTCTTCCTGCTTACTCATCATCATTCTCCTCAGTAATGGGAACTGGGTGCACCACGAAACGGTAGACCGTCTTTTCTTCCTCATGTTTACCGACAGGAGTCTTAAAGGATTTAACTTCAATGACTGGCTTAATCCCCTGTGGTTTGATGAACTCAGCGGCCAGTGCAAGCGCCTTCACTGCGTTGTAGGTTGCAGCAGGAGCCATGAAGTCAAGGTTCTCTACATCTCCGCTTCGCAGTGATCCTGATAATGCTCCAGCGATATTTGCGTGATTGCTATGTTTGGATACTCTCATGTCAACCTCCTAAAAGGGGATATCGTCATCTGTGAGTTTTTCGAAGCCTGCAGGAATCTGTTCTTGCTCTTCGGTTTCCCTCTCTGAATTTTCACCTTTAGGATTCCCAACGGGGAAACTCACTCTGTCTACGACAACATCTGTGGTGTATACGGTCTTGCCTTCCTGATTCTTATAAGAGCCGGACTGGATTCTTCCAACAACACTGATTCCCTTGCCCTTATTGAAGTGCTTATCGATAAACTCTGCTGTCTTATTGAAGGCGATGCAGGAGATGTAATCTGCTTCACGCTTCCCATCTCGGTTCAGCCTGTCCCTATCTACTGCGACAGAGAATCTCGTGATAGACGCTCCACCCTCAGTTGCTCTTAACTCAGGGTCTCTTGTTAAGCGACCCTCTATGACTACACTGTTCAAACTCATTCTTTATTCTCCTTTGAATTGATCGTTGCCTTCAGTTTCTTGATGCATCCTTCGTAGTAGACTGCAGGCATTGACTCGATGTTTACGCACTCGCCATACCGCTTGCAGATAACTGTGGTACTGACATTAGCCCTCTCCGCAAGGTCTCTGATCTCATTCGCTTGTGCGGTAGTAATTACACCCACATTTGTATTTCTGCTCGTGTCGTGGGATGTTGCTTCGGGAGGAAGTTCATCCTTCTTCGCAGCACTCTTCTTTCCGAAGTGGAAGATGTTCTTGCCCTTCTTATCCACGATGTCAAGTCCAGAAATTTTACGATCCTTGCTGTAACTTATGGACGAAACCCTGCAGCCACTGAACTGAAATTTGTCTTTTAGTTTTTGCGTTTTCCCATCAGCTTCTGTCTCTGCGTCTACCCAAATCGGTGGAGCCGTGTAGAGTTCTCTTCCGATACCAAGGTTTACACAAGCTCTCTTAAAGGCATCGCTGGCCTCGCCCTTTTCTTTCTCGGTATAGGATTCTGTTCCACAGTCCCATCTCCAAATCCACTGCATCAGTTCAGGGTCCCAAACACCTACACCTGCGTACATGTTGCCTTTGACTTCTTTGTGATCTCTCTGCCACCTTCCGTCATATACTTCATCCAAGATTGCCATGTCGCATCGAGCGTCTTTATAGAGCAGTAGGGATGCTCTTCCTTTTGAGACTTGACCGACACGCACATCTATTTCTTCGGCTTTCAAAAGCCTGAAATCATGGTTCATATTCCTTGTCCCTTTCCTCGTCTATCTTCATGTCCCAATATTCATCATCTTTTGGGGACCATTCGTATCCTTCTGCCACCTTGTTACAAGGAGGTTCAATCGGCAATTCCATCATTTGATCTGCAGACTCCTTGTCGTTTCTACATGCGCTCCTGTAACTTCCATGCCGGATCGGATGTCATCCTTAATGGCACTCTTGGAAATAGTTGTGGTAGTCTTGGTCACGATATACTTCTCATCGATGGCTGCTTCATCATCTACTACGACCTTACTGGAATTCCTGAAATACAGATTCACCTTCGGCGTTTCAATGCGCTCAATCTGTGTGGACTCCATACAGAAGGAAAGATAGTCCTTCAGTTTCTCGGAATAGTTTTGCTTCGACTTCATCCGTGCGTTAAGGTTTTCGATCTCTTCCTTGAGTGCCTTCGCCTCAGCATCCAAGGATTTGATATAGCAAGCAACGGCTTCAGCCTTATCCTTGAAGTCACCTTCGGCCTTATCAATTACATCGATGTTTGTAATTTCTCCATCCTCATCAACTTCAAGATTGTTGAGTGCGTTCAGGTACTGTTCTTTGATCTCGTACAGGGTCATATATTTACCTCCATCTTTGTCTGTCCAGAGAAGAGCTCCGCAGCAAGGTTGTGCATCTGCCCTTTGTTGTAGAGCGTAGTCAGTGCCCTACCGCTATACTTCGCTTCGAAGGTTAAGTACTCATCCATCGACTGTGGGATAAAATATCCTGCGACATCCATGTCCCCTGCGATGAAGATTCCATTCCTTCTCATCCTCTCAATCTGCTCCCTAATCGAGCGATCTTTCATGTGTAACTTGTCTACCAGTTCTCCACGTGTAACTCTGTGAAAATAGTCAGAGTCTTTCAGGAGCCACAAAATAGCTTCCTGCGTGTTGTTTTCTGCTCTTGCCGTGAAGGTATCAAAAATCGTCTTTCTCATAGTTGCCCTCCGGCACCTTCAGTTTCGGCACCTGCTTCATCAGTCGTTCGTGCATCACACGGATGATCTCATTGAGATTTTCCTGATCCAGTTCAATCAGTTTTTCTGTCTCAAGTTGCATCAGCATTGATGCGATGATCTTATCGATCTTGCGGATGTTGGTTCCCCGATCTTTTGCCAGTTCGCAAACCTTCTTCGCAAACTCCAGTGCATCGTCAGAAAAGTAATACTGGAATGCACATCTACATTCATTGACGTAAAAGACAATCCCTTGGGAAAACTCAGCCTTCACTGCGTCATACCGTGCAGGAAAACAGTTGTATTGAGCCACAACATCTGCAATCTCACACAGATTTGCCACATCATTATTTGATAATGTCATTGGTACATTCTCCTTTTCATTACTGCCTCGGCAACATCGCCGATGTAGTACATCTTTGTCCGTCCTCTGCTCGTATAAGCAAGGTCTGTCAGCAGTTCAGCCGTCTGTTCAAAGCGACCGCCATACCATTTGCGGACTTTGTTTTGACTGATGAAATCACATCCAGCCGCTTCACGCAGAGACTGCATCAATTCTTTCTTCGTCATTGTTAAGCGTTCATTATCCATTCATATGTCAGCCACAGGAACATGCCCACCAGAGCCAACATAGTCAGGAATTCCATTAAGTTCTGTAAAAACTTACTTCTGTTCCATCTGTACCGTTTCATGTCAATCCTCTCTGCAAAATATCTCTCGCATATTGACTAATTGAACTTCCTCTGTAGCGAAGTGGTTCTTAATCTTCATTGCATCCAACAGGTTCATCTCTTTACTGCAGATGAATATCCTGCAGATGAGCGGTCTCACCTCGTAGACCATGCACTTGTGATTCGGCTTGCTGTCATTAAGAAATGGGCAAGTCAGGTCAATCACTGGTGAGGCTACAGGGCCTTTGTGGACGAATGGTTTTATATCGTGCTTGCGGATGTACTTTCTTATTGCCTTGATCTCGGATGCCGCTATCGGCAAAAGACTGCTGCAACACTGTCCACATTCCGTGCATTTACCATTCTCCGTAAAGTTGGTAACGGTCGATGGAAGGTCTTCAATCCTTCCAAACATTTCATTCTCCTTCGTTGTAGAAGTAGTCCAGCGATACGCCGAAGTACGATGCTATTGGTAGTAATGTCTTTGGCTTAGGCTCATATCTCCCAGCCTTCCAGTTGCTTAGCATTGCGTTTTCAACACCAGCATCTTTAGCAACCCTGTAGTCAGTTACACCTTTTGCATCTCTTAATGCTGCGTACCTTTCGTATACAGTGCTAATAACTGTCACCCCCTCTCTTTTCGGGGCCTTGACAATAGTTAAGATTTCAAATATAATTCCAAGTGCTAATCAAAATCATTTGAAAATCTAAACCATTGCCTGCCCGAATTACTTTTGATTTCGAGAGTATTATACTTTCGTTTTCAAAAGTTGTCAACAGGTATTTTAGGTTTTCTTTCTGAAGTGTTTGGAGGAAAGAAAATGTGGGAGATTTTTGAGAAACTAAGAGTGGAGGCTGGCGTTTCCGTCTACAAAGTGTGCAAGGATTTAGGAATTGGACAGAGCGTTATAAGCAATTGGAAGGCTGGGCGATATAGACCAAAGGATGATAAAAGGAAATTGATCGCTGAGTATTTCGGTGTTTCGCTCGATTATCTTGATACTGGAATAGAAGATAAAGAGATCGAACTGACAAGAAGCGACAAAGATTATCTGACAATACTTAAAAACAATCCTAAATTAAGAGCGCTGTTAAGTGTTTCAAATGATCTCGATGAAGATGATTTCAACGCCGTTAAAGATTACGCAGAGCGTCTGCGTCGCACCTATAAGGATTAGTGTCTTACTTATGGGACACAACCATAATTACAATCGTGAGTGTAAATTATCAACAAGCCTCGCCTTCGCCGGAAAGGAACATGAATGATTCACGATGACTTTACTGTCAGGGTCGTAGATGACCTGCCTGCAGATGGTATGGTCATGGATAGTCCTGATGGGCACCACAACATTTACATCAATGGAAAACTGGACACAAAGAAGCAACGAGATGTTTGTGTCCACGAACTCGCTCACATCTTCTACGGACACCTGCACAAAGAGGGAGATGTTCACGAGATGGAGCGGGAAGCGGACGATTACATCCACACTTTTGATGAACGAAAAATCGGCGGTTTTAGAGAGTAATTTTCATCATCGATAAACTTATCAATAAAACACAAAAAACTCTCTCACGCAGCCGTGAGGTGGCTTCTATGGGCATTCAACAGAAGAGGATAAGAAAGAGCTTTATATTCGAGGGGGAACGATACTGGGTCTCTGGTAAAAGTGAACTCGATGCAGAGATTAAGAAGCACGACAAGATCAAAGAACTGGAGAAAGGTCTATCATCAAAAGAATCTGGGATGCTCTTTGGCACCTGGATGGAGACTTGGTTAAGAGTCTACAAATCACAGACAATGAACCAGCGCAGCTTAAACAACCTGACAAGTATGCTACAAAAGTCAGTCGCTCCAGTGTTTGGTGGAACAAAATTGAGGAAGATAAAGACCATAGACCTCCAAGTGTTCCTGAACGATCTCGCAGAAGATAAATCTTATAGTTATGTACAAAAGGTAAAGAACAGCCTCGAAGGGATATTTGGAGTTGCCGTGGATAACGGACTCCTCTATGTCTCCCCTGCGCAACGGCTCACGATGCCAAGCGCAGATGAAGGACACAGGCGTGCACTGACACAGGAAGAACGAGAGACTTTCCTTCGTGCTTGTGACAAGTGCGGCATGGCTGGTCTTTGGGGTAAGGTGATGTTCTACACTGGAATGCGTCCTGCAGAATCTTCAGACATAAGAGGAAGTGATTTCGAAATAGTAGACGGACAAACACTCCTCCATGTAAAGGGAACAAAGACGGATGCAGCGGACAGATTCGTACCGATCCCAAGCCAACTGGAACTCCCGGCTCTCAAGCCAAACGAATTATTGCTTCACACGGAAAGCGGAAAGCCGATGACAACGACAAGCAGACGGAGAGCATGGGACAGGATCATCAGGCAGATGAACATTGAGATGGGATGCAAGGTCTCACCGCACGGCAAAGTAATCCCTCCCTATAAGGTCGCAGACGATCTCGTCCCCTACTGTCTGCGTCATAACTACGCCACTATGCTTCAGGAAAACGGCGTGGACATCGGCGCTGCGGCGGCAGTTATGGGTCACACATCCACCGCCACAACGAGCCGTGTCTACACTCATCAGAACCTCCAAACCGTCCTTCGAGTCGGCGAGTCTTTCAAGCGATTATAAACTCTTATACATCCCACATATTGGAAGAAAAATATTATGTCAACACTGTGTCACATTTTTGGCACACAAATCTGTGACAATCGGTGACAATCTGGGACTTTTTCACATAAAATTTGGGAATTATCCGCAAAACAAAAACCCTTGGAATCGTTGAAATTCCAAGGGTTTTAAGGTGGTGGGCTGTATTGGACTCGAACCAACGGCCTCTTGCATGTGACGCAAGATTCACCATTGAAATTTCAACGGTTGCAGACCTGTGTCACACTTTTGGCACATTGAATATTTGTCCAGTAGCACCAGTTATTAGCATATTTATAAATATGCACGAGTTGTTATAAGTATTCTTTCCACGGATTGTTCTTGACGGTATCCCACTTACTGTTCCAAAGCACTGCTTTTTCATGTGGGGTCAACCAATCCATTTGATCGAGAGCATACCTGCCTTCCTTCTGGTCGATGCTTCCATTGTTCTTTACATTGCCATCATCATCTACACTCACGCCAGCCTCGTCTGCTTTAGTACTGTAGACTTGCCAAATGACAACATTCCGAAGGTCTACATCTTGGTACTTGTCCAACTCTCCAGTCGGGTTCTTTCCCATTTTGATGAGAGCCTCGTCCATTGCCATAAGTTGAGCGAAGCCTTTTCCGCTCGATCCTTTTATCTTCTTCAGGGCAAGCGCTCTATCGTCAGGTGATGTCAAAACGCTGAACACATCGTTCGCCAGGTTGTAATAATTATTGTTGTAACTGCCCTGATAATTGAAGTACTGTTTATAGTTGAGTTCGTACTCTGCACCAGAGCCATCCTTTATGGTTGTTCCCATTACTGTTGGCAATAAGCTTGTGTCATTGTACTTCTTGAATACCTCGTAAACAGCACGCTGACTCTGCGGTACGCCGTTCTCAACACTTTCCTGATAGTCAGAAATCATGTCCAGAACTTTCTGTCGATAGAGTCTGCTATCTGCGGTCTCATCCATCTCCTTCGTCAGTGAATAGTAGTTGCCATAGAAGGTTTTCATTTTATTGTCCATGCTATAGCGGTATACCTTCTCAGCATTTTCTTTGTCAGAGTTCTTCTTCTTTTCACTCGCATCAGCTTGGTCATACATCCAGTTCACGAGATCGTTGCTATATTGACTGTCCTTAATCCAAGCGTTTCTTACACCGAGGGTTTTGTCTTTATAGAAATCATCCTTCGGGAACCACGCCTGCATTGGCTTCCAAACATTGCTGAACACCTGCTGACCAACGAAGTCGATCTTCTGCGGACTCAAGTTAAATGCCTGACCGATATAGTATGCCGGGATAGAAGTCTTTCCAGTAAACTGATCCTTCTTCTCATAGTTCAGCAAAGATTCGCTCACGATATTTCTACCGAGGAAGTCTTTGTTTGCGTGTGCATATGCAAGAACGCCGAACACACCGAGGTTTGTCGGCCACTCTTCCATTGCTTCAAACACGGACTTATCCTTATCGATAGCACCGTCTGCAAGTTCTGCTAAATAAGCGGGAAGTAAATTGTCGGATGTGTATTGTGCGAACTCATCCCAAGCATGGTCATCGGTACGCATCCTGTCTTCCCAACATCTCTCAATGAAGGAGGAAAGGATACCAAGTTCTCTTGCCTTTGGTAATGCGAGGAACTCACCATTCTTAAGACTCAATCCAAATCTGTTTGCAATATCTGCCGGAATGCACCAGTAGTTGTTTTTAGTGAAGGTTGATAATTGCTCGTACTCCTTCTCTTTATCCTTGTCTCTATAGTTGAGTGCAATAGTAATGGCTGCCATGAGTGCGGACTGCGCTACAAAGAACGCAGCTCTGCCTGCGAGCACTTTTGCCTTCTCGTTCGTTGGGACATTCGCTGCCGTGAAAAATCTCACGAACTTATCGATACCCTGAATGTTAGCATTGAAGAATGGAGTCACCATGTTAATTTGACGGGACATCCATCCTGATCTGCGGAAGTTGACCGTAACATCACAGGCTTCATAGAACGCCTTTTGTGGCTCAACACCCTGATTACGCAGTGCTCTATAGGTCGCAAAACGAGGTCCAAGTTCCACGGTATCACTCACCAACTCGATCATCTCTATTGGAGATTTAATGAGTGATGATAATTGCGGAATATGGCGTTTCTGCTGTGTGGCTTTAATCCGCATCTGCTTTCTTGCTCTATCTGCAGTGTTGATATCTGCAGTGTAAGCAGAAGTCTTTCCGCCGCCCATTGCGAGGTATTCCATATAATATGGATCAACCTCAACACCAACGGAATTCTTTATATTATTGCTATAAGCCTTTGCGATTCCACCGAAAATCTTGATTGGAGATTTCGTTGGGGAGTAAGTGTACAGTGTGCCTAAGTCCTTTGGAGCGTTTCTCGACAGAGACCAAATGATGTTGTTGCCAGTGATGTTCGATGTCATAAATCTCGACATAACGGCATATGCCTCAAGCAATCCTCCGGCTCTGTTTGGCTGCATCTTGGTTAATGACTCAAGTAGGAATGGATCGTTAATCTTCCAGAATTCTTCCTTGCCATCACGGAGAAGGGTGACCTTATCACCAACGGCCTTTCCTACACTGTATTGAGTAATAACTGCGTCAATGCCATCGATGATATCCTCAATGGCATCAAGACTTTCATCTGCGATCTGCCCCATAGCGTTTGCGTCTTCGAACTGAGTTGCGAGTTTCTTTTTTAGGGCTTCGGTGTAAAAGTTCTTGCCAACCATTGGGGCAGGTATCTTTTCCATAATATTGGCATCCACATTGTTCTTCACTGCAGCATCTGCAATCTCGACCATAACTTGGTTACTCATTCCCGCCTTAACCATCCTGATGATGTTCATCATGATGTTGTCAACGGGATGGTAAATATCCCTGGTTGAGCCTTTTGCTTTATGGATACCACTTGTTTGATTTGCGAATCCTCTTCTGGACTGGTCGCCCACAACGAATCCGTTTCTCGAATCACGAACGATTACACGGTTAAATGGAACATAGTATTTCCACCGTTCTGTCCATTCGTTATATACTTCCTCGCTAATGAGTCCAGTCTCAACCCCCCAAGTATAGAGGAACTGATTTTGGAAGTTGTACAGTTTTTCGGCAGACTCTTTAAATGCCGGATACTTCTCTTCGAGTTCCGCTGCCCTCTTATTCATCCACTCTGCCGTGTTTTCAGTTGGGTGAGAAAATACATCGCCTCCTGTAGTTTCCATGAATTCTGGACCATGTTTTACGATTAAGTATTCACCAAACGCTTTGTACTCCACATCGTCATTAAGATTGATTTCATTCAGAGCAGCAGTGAGTCCTTCACTTACCATCGTGCCGTCCTTGTCGAACAATGCACCAACAATGATTTGTCCAGCTCTTGCATCAGCATAAGCGGCATTGGTTGCGAGGATGTAAGCATTGGAGCCAGTAGCTTTACTGAAGTCGTTGATAGCAGCATTAGAGTCCACAAACATTTGATAAAGATGTTTACACTTATCTTTCAGTTTTTCACCGAAGGTTCTGTAATCAGGCTGACCTTCAGAGCGGAGACGAACGGATTGTTGAGCTGTCTTGGCACTTGCTACATAGTAAGCGTTAATATTATCAGCCAAGGCGAACATGTTCGCACGGTCATCTTCACTCATTGCGTTCAAATAGAAGTTACTGAATTCGGGGAATCTGTTGAGGACATTATCTCTATTTTGGAGGAACTCTCTGTTATATTCTGCGATAGCCTCACCAAGTCGTTTGCTTTCAGGATAACTTGCTATGAGAGCCTGAACTCCCTTTCTGTGTCTTGTCAGCAACTCGTTTTTCATTGACTCAGTAAGTTTCGACTGAATGTTGTACTTTAAATCTAATGCGTGACCGAGTTCATGGCAGGCAGTCGGGATATCGTTGCTGAACTTGATGCGGATACCCTTGTTGTTTCTGTTGAATGTACCAAGAACATCCTTCTTTCGAATCTGACCTTCCGTAATATTGTGCCCAAAATCATGTTCCATCTTGGCGATAATGTCAGTCGGAGACAAAACTTTTGTTGCTTTGTTTCCTTTAGTTTTCGTTGTTTTCCATTCTTCAGGATTCAGATTGGCGTGGCGATAGTCCACTCCATCATCGGTTTCTGTTTCAATGGTCTGCGCTTTGCGGAATTCCTCGGTGGTGGTTACATCAATATCCTCGCCCTTCGAATACGCCTGACCGATCTTCTCAAGCATCTTAGCTCTTCTATCATTGATTGTGTCATAGACTTTCGTAAGGTCTACATCGCCGATATCGATAGTGTTAGGAGACTTGAAGACCATGTTCAAGATATCGTTGGTAGCAAACTGTGTCGCAAGGTCGAGGTTGTCATTGTACGGATTCTCGTAGATATTCCTGTAGTTTCCAACAACCTCTGCGATCCGTTCTGCCATCTCATACTGTTTTAAGTTTGTCGGGAAAAGTTCGTCACCGAATGCCTTGTTGAGTCTGTCGTACACAGCCTTTACAGGTACACCGTTCTGTTCGATACGGATATTGTCGATGTTTGCAGTCTTCCATCCTTGATAATTCTCGATGTATCTCGAAATATTTCCAGGAATCTTGACTGGCATTTCATCGACAATCTTCAGCATCTTCGCATAAGTCTTGTACCCATCAGTATCTGTGAGCGCCTTGTTCTGTGCCACAACCTGTCGTGCAATAGTGCTTGCTATGATTCTGGCATCGGCATAATTTACATCCTGCCCTGTAGAAATCTTGGCATTGGCATACTGCTTCAGCTGGTCTACGGCACTCTTTAGTTGCCCCTTGTCAATAGATGAATTGTAATGCGTGCTGATAGTCTGAGCGACCTCTGTTGGATTCAGCGATGCAATGCGGTTCCTGGACTCGGTAGAACTGTTAAAGTTCGACACCATATTCTTGGTGTACTCGTTTTCTGCTCTTGCCGTAATCGTTGTTGGCGTTTCGAAGTTTCTGGAGAATCTGATGTCCGTTTGGTTTGCGTCAAATCGCTGAGATAAAGGTATGGATGTGCCATCACCATAGTAAGTCACAAGGTCTGCAGACTTTGCCTGAGACGGATTGAACAAAATGTAAATAGTTGAGTGTCTGCGTGTTCCACCATATCTCCCGATATCGTAGAGATTTTTGAATATTACAGAATCGTATCCGTTACCTTTTGCATAAGCGCTTACCTCACGAGTCCTTGTTGTATGATTAAATGGATCAATATTGTATCTTTGATACTCAACGCTTGCGTCCCCAACCTCATTAACAAGTTGCTTTATGGAATCGTTTTGCATTGCAGTTTCAATTCCATCGGAGATTTCCCCTGTTTTGTAAAGATTATTTACTTCTTTTGGATCAATCGCAAGGCCGAGTTCCTTCCATGCCATAGTCTGAATCTCACCCATTTTTTTCGCTACTCCGAGAGGATCGAATTTCATCGTGTCCCACCCATCAAGGTTTGCATCGAAAATTAGTGGGTTATCAGTTTTGGCATATAACTTTAAGTTTCCGCTTGCATTGTCGTTGGAGCCAAGGAGTTGCAACAGATCATCCGCAGTCATATACTCACCATAGCCGTATCCATCATACTTGATGTAGGCAACTGGCTCTCCATATTCCATAGCGACATCCATATCTGATAATTGACTTAAATGATCTGAAATATCGAAATACTCTGGAACAAAATCTCCAAACACATCCATGAAGTCATCTCTTGCTTCATCTAATTCTTCTCGTGTTTCTGCGTTCAATCCCTTTTCGTAAGCTGCAGAAATTGCTTCAAGTCTATCGTTATCGTCCTCTGCCCATCCATATCTTTCTACATCATTCTCAAAAGACTTTTTATTTTTTGCTATTTCCTTGTGTGCGTTATCAATTATTCTTGCATATTCTTTTTCGAGTCCATCCGGGGAAATAACCGTTACCTTGTCTCTTGGATTTTGAGCAATGTACTCATCCACTAAGCCTCTCAAATCATCTGTCACGAGTGGCTTTGGAGTCCCAACATATTCCGAATTGGAATACGATCTGGCGACTTCTTTTTCATCAGTCATGAATATGCTGCGTCCATCATCCATTCGACCGAGATCAAACTCAGTGAAACCGTAATTATCTGTTCCGTGATACAGCGCATAAGGCGTGTACCCCTTCTCCTCTGCATAGGCATCAAGCATCTTCTGTGCCTCTTCAGGGTTAGACTTGACCGCTTCATTATAGGCACGGTCCATCTCCTCCGTGGAAGCGAAGCTGCGTGAGAAGCGAATGTCTTCATTCGTTGTTGGAGTCAGGTTGTCAATATTCTTTACCTGATTCGGATTGAATGCGATTACTTGGGATGGGGTATTTTCATACCAAGACACGATGATACCATCGTAACCTTTGCCAGAGAGGTAAGCCCTTGTGTCTTCGCCTTTGTCAATCAAGAACTTGAGTAACTTATCACCCCAACGAGTCATCTCGGCGACATCATAATCATGCAGATTATATTTTTCTGCAATATCATCTATAGAGAACTCAATCGGTTTAATAACATCAAATGGGTTTGTAATGTTAGCATACAAGTCCATGATCTTTGATTCCCCATTAGAAATCTTTGTAGCTTTGTCTGCATAGAATTTCGCCATTCCCACATCAGGAGTAAGGTAGATACCAGGGCCAAATTCACTAAACCCATTGTAATTGTTTCCACTTTTCGATGGGTCAAACACGGTAAAGTCACTGGCCGTTCCATGACGCAACGCAAGTAAATTACCAAACCTATCCCTAACTTTGCTATCCTTAAAGAATTCAGCTTGTTCATCAGACAATGTTCTAAGATTTGAATCCATAGCACGGCTAAACCGAATGTCTGGATTGGTTGTCGGTGTTAAGTTGTCAAGGTTCTTCACTTGGTTGGAGCTGAACGCAAGCATTACATCTGCAGTTTCATTCCCTTCCGCATCAGACCACTTCGTCCAAAATCCATCAATGCCAGTAGTTGGAGTGAGAGCTTCGCTATAGAACTGCATCGCACTCTCATAATCACGGATGCCCTGTCCAACAATAACTTCCTGAATGATATCCATGTCGTTATCATTTGCTTTCAGGATTTCACGGGCAACGGCATTGTATGCACCATTGATGGTAGAGTATTCAGGCGTATAGACATAATTGGAAATCCAGGTGTCTCTCAATGCCTGTGCTCTATCATCATAGCCATCGTTCGCCGCCATCTTGTCGGCTTCCATCTCGCAGGTCTTTTGGATCAGTTTCGCCAGTTCAGGCTGCTTAATAGTCTTCTGCCAAGAGGTTGCAGGGCGAGTAATGTTGGCGTACCCTTCGATGATCCTACCGCCATAATGCTTGGAAACTTCCTCGTCATTAGTCAGATAGATACCAAAACCTTCAGCTGTACCATTCTTGCCACCACTTACAGAGGTGTCAAAGATATTGAAGTCAGCATCTGTACCGTGGTAAACAGGCATAAGGTTACCGTTATCGTCACGGACCCGGCTATCTTTAAAGTATGTTTCTTGTTCTTCGCTCAAAATTCTTCCTGCTGCGTCGAACGATCTGGAGAACCTAATGTCAGCATTTTCAGTCGGGTTTGTGTTGTCGATGTTCTTTACTTGGTTTGGCTCAAATGCAACAACCTGCGATGGATTCTTTCCGTTGTAAGAATCCCAAATGCCATCAAATCCCTTAGACTTGAGGTAATCCATTATTGGTTCATCATGTTCACTTAAAAAGTCTATAAAACGATACCCGTACTTGGAAATGAATTGTACATTATAGTCATTCAAACCATACTTACCCGCCATATCGTCAATAGAGAAGTCTACATGATTCATTACATTAAACGGATTTACCAAGTTTGCATATAACGGCATTACCTTGGTCAGTCTTCCACGTCCTGCATTGTCCGCATAATGCTGCGCAGTCTTTTCGTCAGGCGCAAGGTAAATTCCTTTACCGAGTTGCGACCATCCATCGTAGTTCTCACCGCTTCTCGAAACATCAAACACCGTAAAGTTGTTTGGTGTTCCATGATAAAGCGCAAACAGGTTTCCTTCTGCGTCTCTAATCTTGCTGCCCTTGAAGTATTCAGCCTGATCTTCGGTAAGGTTGCGACCGTTGGAATCGAAGGAACGAGAGAACTTGACATCATTTTTAGCCTGCGATACACCCTCAGTGGAAGTAATATCGGCAGACGTTTTGGACGTTTCCACAATGGTTTTTGAAGCATTTGGTATGCCACCTTTGCTTCCATTTTTATTTTGATACATTGAATACTTCTGTGCTCGTCTTTCATCTTCCTCAAATGCTTCCATGTTTGCTTTGGAAGACTCATCGACTGCACGATCCAGTGCACCGCTTTCATCAAGGTTCACTACGATTGCAGCGCCAGTCTTGTTCTTTTGATTGCGACCTTCGGCATGAGCAGTGGCTTTATCTTCAGTGTCAAAGAAGGTGTGAGTAACGGTGCCGTTTGGCTTTTCTTCTACTACCTCAAACTTGTACGCATCGGGAGACTTCGCTTTGCCGGAGAAGATCAGTTTCGCATTCGGTTCATCCCAAATCTCTTGGTTGGCATCAGAGGCAGCCGCTTTTTCAATTGCCGCATTAGTCTGCGCATCGACCTTAGCACCTTTTGCATCTCTGTCTACGGATTCGATTCCACCAACATCTTCTGCGGTAAGCGCATATCCCTGGATGCTATTATTCACCATCTGTAGGCGTCTACTTGGGTCTTTCACATTACCGAGGTTGCCGTACAGTTCTCTGCCGTAAGCGATAGCATCTTCTCTGCTTACATCTTCCCATTCAGCATCACGGCTGCGCTTAATACGGATAGGTTCAGTATTTACACTCTCTTCTGTAGTTTCTGCCGTTGGTGCCTCAGCATTTACATCCTCTGTTGTAATTTCAGGAGCAGTTTGTTCGCCCTGCTCTGTCTCTGGAATCTCTGCAACCTCAGTGTTTTCAACGCCTTTAGGTGTCTCGGCTTCTTCGCCCTTAATCGCAGCTTCTCCCTGGGCTCTTACAATGTCGCTGAACTGCTCAGCACCGGGGCCCTCTTGGAAGATGTTCATGCCACCATAAGCGTCACACACGATCTCTTCCATCAAAGCACGGTCAGTCATAGCGGGATTGTCGTACTTTTCTCTGTACCGTGCGAGCAAGGTGTCTACCGCAGCAGAATCTCTTTGACGCATCTGCGCCTCGACACTATTAAAGAAACCTTCACCCATGTCCTTAATAATCTTGTGGAAGGTTTCATGGTCGGCAATCTGCTCCGCAGTGAGATATAAATTGTCCACGCAAACATAAACGGTGCTCCCATCGAAAGCACCGTTAACAGGGAAGATGTTACCATTGCCATCTGCAACGATTAGGTCTCCCGCGAAATATTTAATTTTCTCAAAGCCAGCCGCTTTCAGTTTCTTTGTAAGAGATGATAGCGATCTTGCTGAAGTACCTTTAACTGGAACTACATAAGTTCCTGCTACACCACCGATTTCACCTGCAAACTGTCCTGCGTCTACAGGCTTCACGTTATTCTTGGCCAGTGAGTTGTAGATTTTTTCAACTCTGTTTAATCGTTCGGCAGTTTCTCCGTTGGCTCCAAAGCGTTGTTTAATGCCATTGATAAAATTGATCCCGATGTCTGCCCGTGTTTCTTCACGTACTCTCCCGCCTGGCTCAACGGTAGGAACAACATCGACCCGTCCTTGGTCTGGATTGCTACTCTCGGCTCTGACTTCGGCTCCTTCATTTACATTTACCTCCTGTCCCTGTGCATTAGAGATGTTCGCTTCGGCATTCTGCAACATCTGCCAATAGTTGTTGAAGTATGCCTTATTGTTCATCTGTGTAGTATTATACGATAAACCAGTCCGTTTGCGTCCCTCTTTCCAATAATTCTCATTGGCTCTCTGCTCTTCCACATTGAAGCCTGTATAGTTCTGTGGAACCAAGGTGGACTTATCGTTGATGATAGTTGCGGTCTTTGGCGTGGTGTCTGTCTGCTTTCCTCTGGCATCCACGGTCACCTGACGGGTAATTTCGGGGAATGCGTTTCCATTGAAATCATCCGTCCAAATGTAATCCACCGTGCCGTTGTCGTGCTTGCGTACTACATCATAGCCTTCGATTCCTGCAGGTGCAGTTTCATTCACACCTTGCGACACATGATAAGAGACAGTATCTCCACGGCGAATCCCTACTGGGCCGCTTTCGTTAGCTGTCGTTCTTGTTGTGTTGAAGGACTGCAGCGTGTAAGCGATGGACGGCTTAAGAACATCAGATACATCTTCGCTAACCAGAGCGTTCGCCAAGATATTCACTTCATTATCGATGAATGACATGGACGATTCGCTCATATTGGACGCATCAGTCATAGCCGTGTTTACATTCATCATTGCAAGAGAAACCGCACCATTTAATTGCGCTTTCGCATTGCTATCGCTTTTATCTACATCGGCAAGCTCATACAACTTGTTTGTTTGTGCTTCACTGCCCGACTCATTAAGATAATGGATCAGATCAACCACTTCGAGATTGTTTGGTTTACCACCATCCTGTACAACTTTCTCTAAATTGGTTGCTAATTTTGCCGCTTTAGTTTTTTCATCCTGCGTTGTTTTAGCAATTTCAATCAGACTGTTAACAGTTGTCGGGTTGTTGTAAACACTTGCCGCTTTGCTTGTGTTTGCAACGCCAGCGCCACCAGTAAGTACCGTCGCAATGAATGCTGTAAGCATGCTCTCGCCAACTTCTTTTGGATCGAGCTTTGCATCCTTATCATAAGTGATCCGTTTGATGAGCGGTGTCAAGACACCAGACACAGCCTCTTCGCCCGATTCCTCAATACCAGCAAGACCAAGGTTGCCGACAGCATAAATTAGAGATTGACCAATCGGAGATTTTGCGACTTTTCGAGAGAATGTACTTAATGCGGATTTGCCAATACCAGAGCCGAGCCAACCCTTACCATAAGCTGCTTCAGCAAAATTAGTTGGCGATAACATAGTTTCGGTCGCAACTTCGAGACTTGCTGCCAAGTTACCATATACGAACGCTTGGTTTTCAGTTGCACCATCCTGTCTTGCTTCAAGGTTTGATGCGCCTAAAGACCTAAGATAAAGTGGCGTATACTGAGAAATCTTTGCAGGTACCCCTACAGCAGTTAATGCAGCAGTGATTGCACGGTCTGCAGACATCTCCATGACATTTGAGCTAACATTAACAGCGGTTTCGCCTATCTTGTTTGTGCCTTCTTTTGCTTGTCTAAGATTCTCCTGGCCGGCCAGTTGCAAAGCATCTGTGGCATTGCGTTGATCAAGTGCTTGTTTGCGCATGTCAGCGTTGGTGCGCATAGCGTTTGTGACCGCTTTATATGTCGCAGGATTTAAATTTTTGCGAAGCCACTCATCGTCCTTATCTTTATAGTAGTCAACTGCATAATCGGTAATACCAACACCTTTCACATTATCGCTCGTGTCGTTTAATCGATCTGCAGCAAACTTATTGATTGCAGTAAGCCCCCCACCTAATGCCCCACCATAAGTCTTGGCTGTACCGATAATCGTATTATCAACTCTCGTCGGCTTAACAGTTGACATTGGAGCAGCCTCAATTGGGGTGTTCTCAAACTGCCGTTTAGAATAGTATGACAAAAGAGTGTTCTTAACGGTAGAGTCTGCGCTCTTGTCGTTAAAAACACTCTGGTCGATTTTGACGGAACCTGGGGTAACAGTAGTCCCCGTTCTTCCGGCGGTCTCGTCTCTCTTGGAATAGTATGAATCCAAGTAACTATTGTCTGCTCTGTTGGTGGGCTGTGCACCAGCTTCCTGCGTAACCGCTTGCTGCGTAGTTTGGGAATCTACAGACTTTGTGTCGATTCCTTTCTTTGCCGGATTCACCTTCCCCTGAAGCGCCGCTGTAAAAGCGGCGGGATCAGTGGAAGTCTTCTTCAGCGTATTTGTAACATTTGCAACTGCGGCATCTTTCTTGTCAGTAACAGGAGCATAAGGTGCTTGTGAACTTTGAACTGAATTTTGGATTCTTTCGGCAAGTCTATCTTGAAGTGATTTCGTTTTAGCGTCTTTATTAAATAGTGCCATAGTAACTCCTTATTAGTATCTAAGTTGTGCGATCCATTTATCCTGTGCCAACTTGTCATAGAACTGTTTGTTCTTTTGATCCTGTACCCATTTGTCATAGGCGAGCTGTCTTTCGAATTGGTCATTAGAACTCTGAAGTTTACCTTGAGCATTCATGTTATCCTGATCGGCGATGTACTTCTTGAGTTCTCTATCCTTGTCAGCCTGTGCCATATTGCGGTTGGATTCAAGCAGGTTCAGCAGGGTATTGATTCTCTGCTGTCTCTCATCGAGATTTAGCTCAGCATCTGCAAGTACACCCTCACGATCAGCGTTGATTAGCTGCTGCGCATAGTCGATGATAGCCTGAGTTCTATTACCTTCCGTTTCGGCGAGCGCCTGCTGACGGAGAGCCTCTGTCGGCAACTGGCCATAGAAACCTCCACGCAGCGCCTGCAGGTCGATGTTTCTCATGGACTGATCGATGTACTGGTTGTAGAGCGGATTCATTCTCTCTCTTGCGAGAGCCTGCGCCTCTGCCCATGTCATGAAGTCACGGAGCGCAGCTTCGTCTCCAACATTGATTGCGTTCATGACATAGTTGATGAGATCGCCTTCGGTCATGTTGCTATAGTCGGTCATCGCTCTTGCGGTGCCTTCCTGTTCTGGTGTGCCGGGAAGTAATCCACCACCATTGCTGTACCCGTTTCCGTCAAATGTCCAATCGGACAGAGGACCATAATTCTTCTCGTAATCATCAAGTGTCATGCTTCCGTCTTTGGTCATGACATAATCGCCACCGCCAGTTCTGACGATATACGGAATGTCAGTCGGGTTGGTCAGTCTGGAAAGCGTACCATCAGCATTCTTAATATAAGTAACGCCATTGACTACATATCCAGTTCCAGCCTGTTGACCATCAGGGCCCAAAATTGGAACAGCCTTCGCTCCACCATAAAGCGCATCATCTGGAGTCAGATTGAGCTGAGACGGTGGGTTGCTTGGATTAACGTTTTGGATTGCGTTATAAATATTCATCGGCGTACCTTTACCATTGGTGCTATCGCCAGTCCAAATGTAATCACCACCACCAGTCTTGACTACATCGCCATCCTGGAATTTGTATGGATTACCCTGGGCATCAACCGTATGACCATTCAGGATGTACGCATTTACGACAGTGCCGTCTTTTCTTGTAACCGTTGTGGGTGTAGAACCCGCAGGACCAGTTTCGGTTTTATTACCACTGTTGTTTTGTGCGCCACCTGCGCCACCTGCGCCACCCGTGCTCCTCGCACCACCTGCGCCGGAACCATATTGACTATCCGTATCCTTTTTCGGTTGCTGAGGTGTCGTTGGTGTATTGTTGTTGCCTCCATTGAGAAGCGGAGATAAAAACGCCTCCTCCTGCTGTGACAGCATCTGCTCTGTACGATAGCCACCAGGAAGTGACGGAGCAGCACCGCTACCCTGCAGTTGATTTCTTGCTGCTGCGATTTCATTCTTTTCTGCCTGAATCGCATCATAAGCAGCTTGAACATCATTGGTAGATTTGGTCGATGGTGTACTTGGTGTGGTCGGCTTAATCGCAGGAACTTTTGGATTGGCAGTCGAAGTTACGGGCTTCGTATTTACGTTGGATGTCTTTGTGCTTTTCGTTCCATTATCCGCATAGGCAACAGAACCTGTTGTTGGAGTAGAAGACTTTCCTGCTACTCCCTGCGCTGACTGCTTCGCCGTAGTAGTCTTTGGCGTGTCTACTTTGGTGCCAACACCGTTGTTGACGGTATAACTGCCGCCACCAGTTTTAACTGTATCGCCATTCTTAAAGTTGTAAGCAGAACCATCCGCATTGACTGTTCTGCCGTTTACGATGTACGCAGTATGGACAGTACCATCAGCGCTGGTTACAGTGGTTTTCTTCCCACCAGCAGGCGTGGTAGTCGTGGTTTTCGGTGTCGTTGTGGTAGTCTTTGGTGTAGTGGTGGTTTTAGTCTTTGGTGTAGTGGTTGCGGTCTTCGCCGCATTCGCCGCCGTACTGACTACCGTCTTTGTGCCAGTTGTTTTACCACCGCCGCCAGTATCGGCCATCATTACATTATTTTTGTTTGATCCAAGAGCCATAGTCTTACTCCTTATTCATAGATCATGATGCCATAATTCTCGGCTACCGCTCTCTCTACACGGCAACCACGGGCATCCTCCCATCCGTGAGCGAAGAACACGGCATCAGCCGTATCCAGAAGTTTGATGGATTCAGCAAGGCTCTCCAGTGGAGTCTTCTCCTCGTGGTCTGGAATCACACTGTCAATGAACTCGGAATCGGGAAAACCGAAATCCTTCTTGATCTGCTCCATCTCTTCACGAATCTGTTCCTCGCTCTTTCCGTGCATAGGCATGCTAATAAAAACTCTCATTTTCTACCTCCTGTTTGATTATTGATATCTTTATCCACCTCAATAAAAAAGCCGTGAGAATCAAAACTGAAGTGCCTTCTCACGGCTCCTATTAACCTTAGTCGCTACTCCGCAAACTTCTCAAAAAGCCTGCTAACTGCAATCATAATGGACCTCGCCACACCTGCCATTTCCTGTCGCTTGATGGGGTCCTGCGGACGGAAGTTTCCGTCATCGTCACCAACTATGATGCCGTGTTCGTTCGCCCATTTGA